>NNBV01000692.1_pt1 | contig 12372 bp, 9 predicted proteins | sample 1173771 | NCBI WGS metagenome assembly NNBV01 (sample SAMN07173938, study PRJNA388173) | plant metagenome | isolation source: symbiotic tissue sample KVS11 | place: Norway: Troms, Kvaloya island
GCCATGACCCCCGTTCCCCACCCCGCAGGGCGGCCCGCGCCCCCCAAGGACGACACCATGATCCTGTTCTCCGACATCAACAAGTGGTACGGCGACTACCAGGCCCTGGCCGACATCAACGCCGAGGTGAAGAAGGGCGAGGTGGTGGTGGTCTGCGGCCCTTCGGGCTCGGGCAAGTCCACGCTCATTCGCACCGTGAACCGGCTGGAGGAAGTGAAGTCGGGCCAGTTGCTGTTCGACGGCCACGACATCCACGCGCCCATGAGCAGCCAGGCGCTCAACCGCTTGCGCAGCCGCATCGGCTTCGTGTTCCAGAGCTTCAACCTGTTTCCGCACCTGTCGGTGCTGGAGAACATCATGCTGTCGCCGATGCGCGTGCTGGGCGTGAAGCGCGCCGACGCCAAGGCCAAGGCCGGGCAACTGCTCGAACGCGTGGGCCTGTCGAACAAGGCCGGTGCCTACCCTGCGCAGCTGTCGGGCGGCCAGCAGCAGCGAGTGGCCATTGCCCGTGCACTGGCCATGGAGCCGCCGGCCATGCTGTTCGACGAACCCACCAGCGCGCTCGACCCCGAGATGGTCGGCGAGGTGCTGTCGGTGATGCGCGGCCTGGCCCATGACGGCATGACCATGATGTGCGTCACCCACGAGATGAACTTCGCCCGCGAGGTGGCCGACCGTGTCTGGTTCATGGACGCGGGCCGCATCCTGGAGAAGGCCGACCCCGAGACCTTCTTCGGCAGTCCGCAGCATCCGCGCGCGCAACGCTTTCTGTCGGACCTACGCGCGCACTGAAGGTTTTTCTTTCCTTCCTTCCTTCTTTCTTTGCCGCTTGCTTTCCGTCATCTCGCCTCATTTCGCCTCACGTCACTTCGCCTCACCTTTTCGCAATCTCTCTGGAGTTCACCATGTCAAACAAAACCGTCTTTCGCCTCGTCGCCCTCGGCGCCTGTCTGAGCGCAGCCTCCTTGCTGGCGCACGCCGACCAGTGGAGCGACATCAGCCAGCGCAAGGAGCTGAAGTGCGGCACCTTCGCCGACGTGCCCCCGTTCGCCGCGCCGGACCCGAAGACGCGCGAGATGGTGGGCCACGACGTGGACCTGTGCAACGCGGTGGCCAAGGAGCTGGGCCTCACCGCCAAGGTCACGCCGCTGTCGGTGGAGGCGCGCGTGCCCGAGGTCAAGCTCGGCCGTGTCGACGTGACCATTGCCAACCTGGCCTACACCAAGAGCCGTGGCGAGCAGATTCAGTTCAGCGACCCGTACTACGTGGCCAAGGAAATGCTGGCGGTGAAGGCCTCCGACCCTGGCATGACCAAGGCAGACTACAAGGGCAAGCGTCTGAGTTCGACGAAGGGTTCCACGTCGGAGATGTCGATCAAGATGAACGGCTCCGACCCTGTCACGTTCCAGGACACGGGCTCGGCGTTCATGGCGGTGCAGCAGAACAAGTCGGTCGGCATGGTGGCCAACACGATGACGATCACGAAGCTGGTGAACCAGTCGAAGACGGAGGGTGTGGCTTTGAAAATGATCAAGGACCCGATGGTTCTGCAGCCCATCGGCATCGGCATGAAGAAGGACGAGCCGGCGTTGTTGGCCAAGGTCAATGGCGCTCTCTATGCGTTGGAAAAATCTGGTGAACTCGACCGCATCTGGGCCAAGTGGCTGGGGCCGAATACCGAATACAAGATGGTCCGCGAAGAGAAGGTCATGCCGTTGGCTGAACTGAAGTTCGAACTGCTGCCTTGATCTTTAGGGGGTTTTTCGGGGCGCTGCTGTTCAGGGCGGCGCTCACGCCGACGGGGTGCTCCCCTCCGCGAATGTCCCCCGGCCTGCGGCCTCCTCCTTTATTTCGCTGCGGGGAGCACCCCATCGACGTGAGCGCGTTCAGAGCCGGGGTTGATCAGCCGCACACCGACAGCGTGGTCAATGTTCAGAGCAGTCGTTGATCGGCGAGCACCAGCAGCGTGCCCAGGTGCACAGGGCGTCGGGTACTCCCCGCAGCGAAATAAAGGAGGAGCGAAGCGGGGGACATTCGCGGAGGGGAGTACCCGGCGGCCTGTGCACACGCCCTGAACGACAGCGCAAAATCAAACAGCACAAGAACAAGCGCACTCAGTCGTAATTGGTGAACCGACTGGGCGAAGGTACAGCCTGATTCAACGGCTGATACCCCTGAATGTTCTGCAACAAAGTGCTGGTGGGGTTGGAGCCGATATTCCCAAAGCCGTTGAACTGAATCTGGAACATCAACCGCGTGTCCGGCGTCGCACGCCCTGAAACCAACCGCTCCAGCACCACGCGCCCTACCCAACAACAGGCGTTGTACTCGGCGCCTATCAGACTGTCCGACATCGCCCGGTCGTGCAGGCTGTAACTCAACCGCCCCACCGCATACCAACGCCCCGGGTCCGTCGCCTGCCTGTCGCCCAACAACCCCCGCGTCAACTCGCTCAACGGCCACTGCCAGTTCAGGTCCACTGTCTTCGTGCCGTCGTTCGCGGTCGCCGTGCTGTCCGCCTGATAGCGAAAGGCCGCCGTCAGCGTGTGATACGGCGCCGGCGTGTAGCGCAAAGTGAGCGCGTCGCGCGTCGTCTTGCCCGTGTCCATGTTGTATTGGGCCAGCCCGTCCACACTCCACTTCGGACTCCAGTGAACCTGCCCGCCGAAGATGAAATCGCCCGCGCGGTCCGTCACCGCCGTGCCGCCCGGCAACGTCACGTTCTGGTCGCTGAAACGAAAACGCTGCGCAATGCCGAAACGTGCCTGCTCCGCGCCCGTCGTCGGGTCGAGCAAGCGCGTGGTCACCCCCGTCGTCAGCGTGTCGGTGTCCGACACCCGGTCGTTGCCAGAGAACGCGTTCTCCGTGTACAGCGTGGCAAAACTCACGTCGTTGGCGGCCGTGTCGTACACCGGCAACTGGCTCTGGTCGCGGTAGGGCGTGTGCACATAGAAGGCGCGCGGCTCCAGCGTCTGGCGCCAGGCACTGCCGAACAGGTTGGCGTCGCGCTCGAACACCAGGCCGCTGTCCAGGCTCACCGTGGGCACCACGCTGGTGATGCTGGTGCGCCCGTCGGCCAGCGGCGATGCCAGTTGGTAAGAGGCCGTGTGCAACAGCAGCTTGGGAATGACGAAGCCGCCCGGCGCCACCCACGGCCGGCTGATCTGCAGGTTGCCCACCATGCGCTCGCCGTCGGGCTGCGCCATGCCGTTGAGCGTGGGCGCATAGGCCGGGTCGACCTGAAAGCGCGTGTAGTCCAGCGTGCCCGACACATCCAGGCCGTGCCAGTCGTAGTGGTTGTAGTTGGCCGTGACCTGCGGCACGCGGTTGTACGACGGCGTGATGGGCGAGGCCGCGTACTGCAGCGTCTGGTAGGAGAGCGTGCGCGCCTGGCCGCTCCAGTCGCCCTTGCGCCAGTTCAGGTCGGCCTCGTTGGTGAGCTGGCGCGAGGTGAGGGTGGGCGTGTGCGCAAAGTCGCGCCAGTAGTCGTCGTCGCTCACGCGGTTGATGTTGAACGAGGTGCTCAGCGAATCCAGCCCGAAGGGCTTGGGGTCGAACTGCTGGTCGTGTTTGGCCCACAGGCCCCAGCGGTTGCGGTCGCGCAGGCTGTCGCTGGGCATCTCGTCCACGCGGATCTGGCCGCTGTAGGTTTTCTCCATGTAGCGGAACTCGCTGCCCACGTTCACGCCGCGGTTGCTCAAGATTTCCGGGTACAGCGTGGCGTCGCGGTTGGGCGCAATGTTCCAGTAGTAGGGCTGCAGGTACTCGAAGCCGTTGGTGCTGTCGAAGCCGATCACCGCCGGCAGCAGACCGCTCTTGCGCGCGTTGTTCAGCGGAAAGCTCACGGAAGGAATGGCCGGCGTGGTCAGCCCCAGAAAGCTGATCTGCGCGTCGGTGGCGGTGGCCAGGCTGGTCTGGCTGTCGGTGGTGAGCGTGAGCGCGCTCAGCATCCACGGCGGCACCCAGCCCGCGTAGTTCTCGCGCAGGCAGGTGGTGTAGGTGGCATGCCGCGCCACCGACACGTTGGGGTCGACGAAGTCGATGCGCTCGGCCTCGCCGTGCGCGCCGGTGGCCAGCAGCGTGTAGCGCACATGGTCGAAGAAGCCCTCGAAGCTTTCCACCTTCAGGTGCAGCTCGGGCCCCTCGTACACGTTGCCGGCCTGGTTCAGGTGCACGTTGCCGGTGGCCGTGGCCAGGTCGCCGGGCGGTTGGTAGTGGAGGCGGTCGGCCGTGATGTGCAGGTCGCCGCGCCGCAGCGAGGCATCGCCTTGCACCACCACCTCGAGGTCGGGCCGCCCCGACAGGCGCTCTCCGTCGACCAGGCTGGGCCGCGCGCCGCGCTCCGCCGGGGTGAGGGTTTCGGGCAACTGCGCGGTGCGCCGCAATGCCAGCGGCGCCTCGGTCCAGCCGGTCTGCGCCGCTGCGCTGCGCGCGTGCAGCAGCAACAGCAGCAACGACAACAACATCACCGCACGCGCCATCGACGGCAGCGCCCCGCCGCGCCAGCGTAGTTTCATGCGGTTCAGGCGCCCTGACGGGCCTGCGATTCCCAGGCAAAGCCCACGCCGTACACGGAGCGAATCCAGTCGTGCGCCGACGACACGGTGGCCAGCTTCTTGCGCAGGTTCTTGATGTGCGTGTCGACCACGCGCTCGTTCACGTCAAGCGCTTCCGGAAACGCCACCTCCAGCAGCTTGGAGCGCGTGAGCACACGACCGGGCTCCTGCGACAGCGCGCGCAGCAGCAGCGACTCGCGCCGCGTCAGCGGCAGGTAGTGGCCGTCCAGAATCGCGCAGCCGCGCACCGCGCCAAAGCTGATCGGCACCTGCGGGCGCGCCACGCGCACGCGCTGCGCGCAGCGGCGCAGCACCACGTGGATGCGCACGGCCACCTCGCGCGGCGAAAAGGGCTTGCACACGTAGTCGTCCGCGCCCAGCTCGAAGCCGCGCAGCCGGTCGGCCTCGTCGGTGCGCGCGGTCAGCATGATGACGGGGTGGTCGCTGCGCGCGCGCACCTTCTCCAGAATCTGCAGGCCGCTCACATGCGGCAGCGCCACGTCGAGCAGCGTGAGCGCAGGCGGCGCGGTCAGCATGCGGTGCAGCGCCACCGCGCCGTCCTCGATGTGCTCGATTTCATGGCCGGCCTCGTGCAGCGCGGCCTGCAATGCCGACACCGCCTCGCAGCCTTGCTCCACCAACAGGATCCGGCTCATCGCGTCATTGCAGCTTCAGCAGGCCGGGGTGCACCGGCGGGCGAGCGGCGGGGCGTACCTCCACGCGCGCCCCCTTCTCGCCGCTTTGGCCCCTTTCGCGGCTGTTGCGCATATGGTCGTCCACCGTCAGGTCGCCCTGCAGGTCGGCCAGCAGCTGCAGCGTGCGGTCGATGGCGGCGTCGTCCAGCAGCGGGTAGCCCTGCTCGGTGCGCCCGTTGTTGCGCGCCACGCGCGCGATATAGGGCAGGTCTTGCGGGGTGATCACGGCGCTTGGCATCACGCCTTCCAGCTCGACGCCTTCGCACGGCAGCAGCACGAAATACTGCACGCGCAGGTCGGTCGGCAGCAGGCTGCGCAGGTGCGTGGTCTTGCGGCCGCACTGCCAGGCGGGGTCTTTCACCTCGCGCGCCAGCGTGTGGTCGTGCTGGCGCAGAAACCAGCGCGGCAGTGTGCGCGCCGAGGTCTTGCGGTAGATCACCGCGTTGCGCCAGCCCTTCACCTCGAACAGGTACACGCCGGCCTCGCACACCAGCACCGCGTCGAAGCGGGCGGTGGGCACGGCGCTGCCTTCGTACATGGGAATCACCAGGTCCTGCAGCACATGCAGGCGGCCGAACGCGGGCTGGAAGGCGCTCACCAGATGCTGGATGCCCAGCGCGGTGGCGGTGGCGGTGGTGTTGGCATGCTCGCTGTCGGTGGCGCACGCGCGCTGCGAGGGTGCGTGCGAAGGAGTTTGCGTGTGCGTGTGCGCGAGTGTGTGAGTGCGTGTGGCCAGCGTGAGCAGCGGGCGGGCGGTGGCTTTGTGCAGGGCAGTGGTCATGTCGGGCTCCTTCGAGCTTCAAGGATTGCGCAACTTTCGGGAGACTTTGTGCAGAAACGGAAATGGGGTGGCGGGCGTGTACTGCGCGCTGGCCACGGCATCGATCGATGCGCCGTTGCCGATGCTGCCCATGAACACCACCCACGCCATGGCCAGCTCGCCGTTGGCGGCGGCCAGCACATGCAGGTCGAGCAGCAGGCCCTGAAAGTCCTCCATGAGCTGCAGCTCGGAAATCTCGCCACGGTCGCGGCGCTGCTTGGCGGCCTCGAAGTCGGCGCGCGCATCGGCCACGCGCGCGTAGGCGGTACTCGCAATGTCGCTCTGCATCCGCAGATGCCGCAGCGCGCCGGCGACCTGATCGCGTGCCTGGGCAACCACCTGTGCGTACTGCGCGTACTGCTTGGACTGCGCGGACTGAGGCTGGGCGGGCATGTCGATGTCGACTGCTTCGTCTGTCGCGTCTGTCGTGCCGCCGGAAATCGTGCCGTTCGGCAGCGTGCCCGCGTCTGCGTCATAAAGCGCGGCGGCGATGTGGATGTCGCTGCGGTTCGCCAGCACCGCCATCGGCAGTTCGCGCGGCACTTCGGCGGCGAAGCGTGGCAGCGACTTGTCTTGCAACGCATCGGCCAGCAGTGCGTTAAACGCCGCTTCCGACAGCCGGCACTGCGCTGCCAGGTAAGCGATGTAGCTCTTGCGCTGCGCCTTCAGCGTGGCGATGGTGTGGTCCGCGCCGGCCTCTCGCGCAGCGATCTGCTTCGCGAAGTCGTCGTGCGCCAGCGTGCTGCCTTGCAGCAGCGCGGTCTGCCGCACGACGGCGGCGCGCGTGTTCTCCAGGTACACGAGCTCCAGCGTCTTCACCTTCAGCGCGATGTAGGCCGCGGCCACGCCCGACGTGGCGGTGGCGCGCGATGCGGCCATCAAGCGGTTCATCGATTCGTCTTCGAAGCCGGCCCACCAGGGCTGCGCGCCGGATGACGCTGGCGTGCGTGCGCGCGCGGTAGGGTTCACGAACATGCCCGCGGCCAGCACTGAAGAGGAGTGAACCATCGCAATGCTCGTGCTGGCGCATGCAACGGCCAACACGCCGCACACGGCCGCCATCAATGTTCGTGAACGCATCACCTGTGAATCTCCAGCTTCGTCATGCGTGGATCTTTTCAGGCGAATTGGGAGAAATTTGAAGGGCCTCGGCAAGGGCCTGCTGCAGACCATCCGTTCACTGCGCCGATGAAGAACACATCGCTTTGATGTGCGCGAACAACACTCCAGGCCACATAAAACCGATCTACCAAATTCCTCCGGATTTGGACGAAACCATGCGTACAGCCGGTCGATACCGAACGGCCGCATCAGACCTGAAACTGGAGAACCCTCAATGAAGAAATCCCTCACTGCACTCGCTGCCCTTGCCGCGCTGACCGGCAGCGGCCTGGCCGCCGCGCAATCGTCCGTCACGCTGTTCGGTGTCGTCGACGCCGGCGTCACCTACCAATCGGCCACCGCGCGCGACGCGCTCACCGGTGCGTCGGTCAAGACCAGCAAGACCAGCCTGAGCAACTCCGGCTACAACTCCAGCCGCATCGGCTTTCGCGGCACCGAAGACCTGGGCGGCGGCCTGGCCGCGAGCTTCTGGCTCGAAGCCCCCATCACCAACGACGACGGTGCCACCGGCATCAGCACCTTCGCGCGCCGCTCCACCGTGAGCCTGTCGGGCAACTTCGGTGAAGTGCGCCTGGGGCGTGACTACACCGCGACCTTCTGGAACGACACCGTGTTCGACCCGTTCGGCACCAACGGCTCGGGCACCAACGTGATCAGCACCGTGAGCGGCAGCGCCGCGCTGAACAATCCCAACTACGTGCGCGCGAGCAACTCGGTGGGCTACTTCCTGCCGCCGAACCTGGGCGGCTTCTACGGCCAGGTGCAGTACAGCCTGCACGAGAACACCACCACCGACGCCACCAGCACCACGGCCGCCAGCAGCAGCAGCGCGGGCCGCTACGTGGGCGGGCGCTTCGGCTATGCCAATGGTCCGCTGGACGTGGCACTGGCCGTGGGCCAGAACGTGGCGGCGGACACCGCCACGCTGGAGCGCAAGGTGCAGACCATCAACCTGGGTGCCTCTTACGACTTCGGCCCGGTGAAGCTGTTCGGTGAGCTGTCTAACGTGAAGAACAAGTTCGACACGGCGCTGGGCAACTCGCACGACACCTACGACGGCTACCTGATCGGTGCGAGCGTGCCGGTGGGTGCGGGGCTGATCCGCGCCTCTTACTCGGTGGTTCGCTACAACGAAGGCGCCGCGGGCGTGACGGGCGAGGACCCGCGCGCGCAGAAGCTGGCCATCGGCTATGTGCACAACCTGTCGAAGCGCACGGCGCTGTACGCCACGGTGGCGCGCGTGAACAACCGCAACGACGCCAACTACACGGGCAGCCTGGTGTCGGACAGCACCACGGGCTACGGCAGCGCGGGCGTGGGCTTTGCGGGTGTGCCGCGTTCGTCGACCGGCTACGACTTCGGCATTCGCCACGCGTTCTGACGCCGTGACCATGTGAAAGGACAGCGCGGCCGGTGCGCCGCGCTGTCCGCCCACCACCGCGCAGGGAGCGCGCGGTGGCGGGGCGCGCTGCGCTCATGAGGGAGCCCATGGCAGCGAGGAGGTGAAGCCGCAGTTTCAAGGCAGTCAAATGAAAAAACAGACATTCGCGTTCGCGCGCCATGTGCGCACGTGCGTCTTTTTGCTGGTTGCCACGCTGCCGCTTGCCGCGGCACTGGCGCAAGCGCAACCCCAAACCCAAACCCAAACCCAAACATCCAATCGCATCGAGTCCGTCACCGGCTCCGTGCAAGCCGGCACCGAAGTGCTGCGCATCGATTTTTCCGAGCCGCTGGCCGCCGCGCCCGCCGGCTTCGCCGTGCAGTCGCCCGCGCGCATCGCGCTCGACTTTGCCGGCATGGGTAGCAGCCTGGGCCGCGCGGCCATCGACGTGAACCAGGGCAACCTGCGCTCGGTGAACGTGGTGCAGGCGGGCGAGCGCACACGGCTCGTGCTCAACCTGAAACAGGCCACTGCCTACAAGACCGAAGTGCGCGGCAAGTCGCTGCTGGTGTCGCTGCAGCCGGCCGCGGGTGCCGCGCTGGCGGCTTCATTGCCGTTCGAGTTTTCGGAGAACCGCAACCGCGACATGCTGCCGCTGCGCGACGTCGACTTTCGCACGGGCACCGGCGGCGCCGGCCGCATCGTCGTCACGCTGCCCAACGACCAGGTGGGCGTGGACATTCGCCAGCAGGGCAAGGGGCTGGTGGTGGAGTTCACCCAGTCGACCTTGCCCGAGGGCCTGGCGCGCCGGCTCGACGTGGCCGACTTCGGCACGCCGGTGCAGACGGTGGCGCTGCAGCAGGCCGGCGACCGCGTGCGCATGCTGATCGAGCCGCGCGGCGAATGGGAGCACAGCGCCTACCAGAGCAACAACCAGTTCGTGGTGGAGGTGCGCCCGCGCAAGGACAACCCCGACAAGCTCACGCAGGGCACCGGCTACAACGGCGAGCGGCTGTCGCTGAACTTCCAGAACATCGAGATCCGCTCGCTGCTGCAGGTGATTGCGGACTTCACCAACTTCAACATCGTGACCTCCGACTCGGTCAGCGGCACGCTCACGCTGCGGCTGAAAGACGTGCCCTGGGACCAGGCGCTGGAGATCATTCTGGAGGCGAAGAACCTGGGCATGCGCAAGAGCGGCAGCGTGCTGCGCATCGCGCCGGAGGACGAGCTCAACGCCAAGGAAAAGATCCGCTACGAGGCGCAGGCCACGCTGCAGGGGCTGGAGCAGTTGCGCACGCAGTCCTTTCAGCTCAACTACGCCAAAGCCGCCACGGTGGCGCAGGGCCTTACCGGCAGCGCAAGCAGCAGCGGTGGTGGCTCGGGCAGCGCCACTCGCTTGCTGAGCGCGCGCGGCAGTGTGCTGGCCGAGGTGCGCACCAACCAGCTCTTCGTGACCGACATTCCCTCGCGCCTGTCGCAGGTGGCCGAGCTGATACAGAAGCTCGACGTGTCGGTGCGCCAGGTGCTGATCGAGGCCCGGATCGTGGAGGCGTCGGACACCTTCAGCCGCTCGCTGGGCGTGAAGCTGGGCGGCTCGGTGAAGGGCAGCAACAGCTCGGTGGGTACGCAGCCCACGTCCACCGACGGCACCACCACCTTCTCGGCCAACTCGACCAGCAACTTCGTCAATCTGCCGGCAAGCAGCTCGAGCGGCTCCAGCGTGGGGGCGTTCTCTGTGTCGCTCTACAACTCCAGCCTGTCGAAGATGCTGAACCTGGAAATTTCCGCGCTGGAAGACGAGGGCAAGGGCAAGGTGGTGGCCAGCCCGCGCGTGGTGACGGCGGACCAGACCAAGGCATTGATCGAGCAGGGCACCGAACTGCCCTACCAGTCGGCCACGTCGAGCGGTGCCACGTCGGTGTCTTTTCGCAAGGCCAACCTGAAGCTCGAAGTAACGCCGCAGATCACGCCGGAGGGCAACATCATCCTCACGCTGGACGTGAACAAGGACTCGGTGGGCCAGTCGACCAGCGCGGGCTACGCCATCAACACCAAGCATGTGCAGACCGAGGTGCTGGTGGAGAACGGGGGCACGGTGGTGATCGGCGGCATCTTCGAGCTGACGGACAACACCGACGAGTCGCGCGTGCCGGTGCTGGGTGAGCTGCCGGTGGTGGGTGCGTTGTTTCGCTCGCGCACGCGCACCCTGAACAAGACCGAGCTGCTGGTGTTCATCACGCCGAAGATGATCACCGACCGGACTGCGATGCGCTGAATGCGGGCCGCCTGGCGCGGCTCTTTGTCAATTGGAATGCCGGCGTGCGCCGCCGGCATTTTTTATTCGTTGCGTGCTGTTTTCGGCTGGGCGAAGCGGCCCGCCTTGTGCCGGTGCCTGCACGCGGTGCCGCGCGCGGAGGCCGCCCGGTCGGCACGCGAAGCGGTGATCGGCGCCAGGGTCGACTGGCTGTAGCTGCCCGTGCCGAAGGTCTCGCTGGCCACGCAGGTGTCGCTGCCCGCGGCCAGCACGCCGAGGGCGAGCGCACCCGCGGCGAGCAGGCCGGCCAGGCGCGGCTTCCATGGGGTGCGGCGCGCGCTGTGCGACTGCTGTGCGGGCTGTGTGGGCGTTGGGCGTGGCGGGTTCCATCGAGCCTGCATCACAAGCCCTGGTACATGGCCTTGCGCAGTGGCCGCGGCCCGCGGGCCATTGAAGCGCAGCGCCTGCGAAGCGCCGGGTGTGTCGCGATGCCATGGGCTTTTCATGTCTGCATGGTGAAGGTCAAAACGGGAGAAAAAATGGACGGCGGGCGCAGCGGAAATCGGGTGCTTCATCGCTCGAAATGATGGGGCCCGTGCGGCCCGTGCGGCCCTTGCGGCCAATTGCCGCCCAGCAGCAGGCCCAGTCCGCTGGCGCGCAAGGCCGCCGAAAGCGGGTCGATGAAGAAGCTGCCGACGTAGCTCGACGAGACGGGAAAGGCCTCGGTGCGCGGCGGCATCGGCACGGTGGGGGGCGCTGCCGGCGGCACGGCTTGCGGCACGGTTCGCGCCTTGGCCTCGGGCTGCGCCACGTCGATCCACGCGCTGGGCGGATCCGCGCTGAGTGCCATGTGTTCGGCGCCCTCGAACTCGTACACCAGCGCGTACTTGCCACCGGGCAGCCAGGTGCTGGAGACCACCCGGGCCTGCGCAGCGGCGCCGGCCGTTGCGCAGCCAAGGCCCATTCCAAGACCCAGGCCCAGACAGAGCGCACCGGCGGCCGTGCAACGAAGAAGAGCGCGCATGCAGGCCCCTAGAAATCGAGCTTGGCGCTCAGGCTGAAGGTGTGCGGGTCGCCGGGCTTGATGTAGTTGTCGTACGGGTACTCCCAGCAGCGCCGGTTCGCCAGGTTGTTGACGGCCGCGCGAAAGGTGGTGCTGCGCCCGCCGATGCGCGTGGTGTAGCTCGCGCCATGTTGGCGACGGTGTAGCCCGGCAGGCTCAGCTGGTTGGATGCATCGAGCATGGTGCCGCCCGTGTACTTCATGTCGGCCGACAGCTTCAGGCCGGGCACCTGCGCCACGTCGTAAGACACCTGCGCGGCCGCCACCAGTTGGGGCGCGCCGGCCACGCGGTTGCCCACGTAGCTGCTGGCGCGCTGGCCGCTGCCGCGCGGCAACGAAAAAGCCCATGAGGCCGAGGGTTCGCCGCCACGTCGAAACGTGGCGGCGGACCCGGCCGCATGGGCTGGCGGGGAGGGCGGGGGGGAGCCGCCCGCYGMCCYAGCTGGCGCTTTGCTGCTGCGGCCGCCCCAGCGCCAACA
>NNBV01000452.1_pt1 | contig 12349 bp, 7 predicted proteins | sample 1173771 | NCBI WGS metagenome assembly NNBV01 (sample SAMN07173938, study PRJNA388173) | plant metagenome | isolation source: symbiotic tissue sample KVS11 | place: Norway: Troms, Kvaloya island
AATTAACACCATCTATAGGCAAAATAGAAGATTGTCGAACTTTGGGAATGCGTCTATCTTCCCTTACAAACAGTCTTTAGTTTAACCATATTTTGTTTGAATATAGAAGCTCAAAAAATATCTATGACTTTGGATTGTTGAAATTTTAAATAATTCATTCGCCAGAAGGAGGTATACAAACCAATAAATGCCTAATGTAGTTATTAAGAAATCAAAAGAAAATTTTTGAGGTTAAAAATAATGGTACTTTACAAATTAGAAGATTTTGAGCCTAATTATCGGGACACATTTGAAGGTCAGGACATTAATGGTCTTGGCGTTTATACACAAGGAACCGATGAAAAGATTGGCACTGTCAGCGATGTTTTAGTGGATGATGAAGGTCATTTCCGCTATTTAGTCGTTGACTTAGGCTTCTGGATTTTTGGTAAAAAAGTATTATTACCAATTGGTCGTGCCCGTATCGACTACAACGTTGATCGCGTCTATACAATTGGCTTGACTAGAGAGCAAGCAGAAGATTTACCTGAGTTCAATGAACGCCAAACCCTTGATTACGACTATGAAGAACGGGTGCGTGGAGTATATCGCCAACCCACAGATTACAACCTTCCTGTAGAAGCTTCAACACCTGTAGACTCTTTAGCGCCATTAGATACGACCCCCACTTACGCCCGTGATAATTACACTTATGAACGTGAGCCTTCTTTATATGGGTTAAATGAGCAGGATCATCAAACTCTAAGATTGTATGAAGAACGGCTGATTGCCAGCAAACGACGCCAAAAAACTGGAGAAGTAACGATTGGCAAGCACGTTGAGACTGAGACTGCACGAGTTGCAGTACCGGTGGAAAGAGAGCGAGTTGTGATTGAGCGTGTAACTCCAGCAGATGCAGGTACTGCCGTTTCTGGGCGCGAAGCAGACTTCCGTGAAGGCGAAGTTGCTCGCATAGAAATCCATGAAGAAACTCCTGATGTTCGCAAAGAAGCATTTTTGCGTGAAGAAGTTAGAGTTAGAAAAGTGGTAGATCAAGACACAGTTGAAACTCAAGAAACTGTGCGTCGTGAAGAGTTAGATGTGAATTCTGGTAATCTTCCGATTGAAGAACGCTAACTAAATATAGTCATTAGCTAGTAACTAATGGCTAATAATTAATTCGACACATTGCAGGCAGGTGAGGCTGTTGAATTAGCTTTACCTGTACTTGCAATATCTGATAGCATTTGGAATTTTAGATTGCGAACATTGCTAGAGATATAGCGGTTATTGTTGACGTGAGTACGCCCGTAGGGGCACGGTACATTGGTGTCACCTTAAGCTCAAATGCTATTCCACAGACGTTTTACCCCCCTTAATCCCCCCTTGGAAAGGTGGGAAAAAGAATCTAGTTCCCTCCCCTTGTAAAGGGGAGGGTTAGGGTGGGGTAACACATTGAGTGATGGTCAGTGAATGAACTCAATATCACGTCTTGACAAGGGTTTCACTTAAGTTGACACCAATGGGCACGGCATGTTCCCTACACCAAGCGATTTAACGTTGTACCGCATCTGAATGGGAACCGCTATAGCTTGTAAAAATACATCTATCACAAACATTTTCTAAATGTTATCCAGATGATTAATACATTTAATTTAGCTAATTAGAAAGTAGTTCATAAACTTTGTGTAGGAATAGCCAACCGATGAGAACAAACATTGGACAGGCAAATGGTAACTCTAGTACTAGCACCTCACTAGCAGATTTAAGAAAGAAGGTAAGAAATTTTGCCGTGTTCGATAACCAAGGTCAGCTAGTAGGAGTAGTTCATGATTTAATTGTGGATACTAATCGTCGGCTAAACTTAGTTATATCTAACCAGACGAATCCACAAGTTGTAGACTATGGTCAGCAATTAGCTGCTCAGAATCCTTCTTTATTTCGATTGCAGAGCCAGAGAATAAAAAAAATCGACAAGCCGACTCAATCTGTTTTCATAGACTTAAACAAATCAGAAATCGAGTATATGCCTGAATATTTAGAAACAGAAACACCAGGCGATGCCTATCGGCAAGGTGCTTTGCATTTACGCACACTATCAGAAAACTCAACTGAGCAACTAGCTAATAATCAAATTACAAATAGTGCAATTGAGCCAGTAAATTTAGAAGAGGTTACTGAAGAACAGATTATTCGTCTACTTGAAGAACGACTAGTTGTTGAAACCAGCAAGCGTAAAATCGGTGAGGTGATTGTTCGCAAAGTTATCGAAACTCGGATGATACAAGTTCCTGTCCGGCGTGAAAAGCTGATTGTAGAACAAGTTAGCCCAGAACACAAACAACTTGCAGAAATTGATTTAGGACAAGGAGAAATCACTGGCGTTGACTTAAGGGAAGTAGAAAACGTTGAATTTACACATTTTGACAGTGGTTTAACGGTAAGCGGTGAATTTAGCTCGCCTAAAATTGCCAGTTTATTGTTGAATGCGATCGCACTAGAGCAAAATCATGGATGCAAACAGGTGCGTGTTACCATTTCTGTTGAAGATGAGTCAAACCAGAAAAAATACCAAGAGTGGTTTGATCGCTGTTCTAAAGGTCAATCACCAAAGCCAGAAAAATAAGTTTCTAGCAGATAAATTAGTAGGTTGGGCAATGCCCAACCTATTTTTTTGCTGATTTAAGAAAAGAAAGTTTAAATTCCCGTACAAAACACTTCTTCGCGTAGATGATTATTCCTACTCACACTTTCATTTTGTCATTTTTCACGGTGGTTAAAACCACTCGTGGCGTGTTTCCCCCACAGCAGTCAAGTCAAGTGGCTTCCACGCGACCCGCTATTTTCTTGTGAATGTCTTTAAAGCAACTTAATTTACAATACCAAGTAGTTGCCGTTCTTTTGGCTACTTGCAATGAAATTTCGACTGAAGAGACTTTCGCGGAAGAAACGACAGCATCTGATCCCGCCGATTCAGATTCAAGTTAGAGATGGAAAATTTGAGATTATGGGTATGGGTATGTGGCATTCTTACTGGCGCGATCCCTACCATTTGCTGCTAACGATTCCCTGGGCTGGCTTTCTGATCCTGATTTGTACTTTTTATGTAACTATTAATGCTCTATTTGCCCTAGCTTACTTTATCGGAGGAGATTGTATTGCCAACGCCCGACCTGGCTCTTTTTTAGATGTCTTCTTCTTTAGCGTCCAAACCCTAGCATCCATCGGCTATGGGGCAATGTATCCCAAAACAACTTACGCCAACATTATTGTCACCATTGAAGCAATGATCGGTTTGGTGGGAATTGCTGTGATGACAGGACTAGCATTTGCGAGATTTTCTCGACCTACAGCTCGTGTGCTCTTTAGCCGTGTTGCTGTAGTTACATCTCATAATGCAATGCCGACTCTGATATTTCGCACCGCTAATCAACGTCGCAATATGATTCTGGAGGCGCAGATGCGAGTCTACTTGATGCGTGACGATGTAACCCTCGAAGGCCAGTTCATGCGTCGGTTCTACGATCTCAAACTGCTGAGAAACCAAACACCTAGCTTCACATTAAGCTGGTCAGTGATGCATGTCATTGATGAGTTTAGTCCTTTATATGGGATGACACCAGAATCGTTAACCCAGACAAATACTATGCTAATAATTTCTTTGAGTGGCATTGATGAAACGGTTGCACAGGTTGTGCATGCTCGTCATAGTTATAGTGCTAATGAGATTTTGTGGAATAATCAATTTGTCGATATCTTCCACCACACACCCGATGGACATCGCTACATTGATTACAACCGCTTCCACGATGTTTTACCTTTAGATGAAAAGAGTTGAAATAGTGAAAGTTACTCGGAAGGCTGATTTTGGATCGGTTTAACGACAACCCGACCATTTTCAACTACAGTACAAGTTTTAACCATATTCTTGCTGTGGTTGATTGGCGCATCCTGACACTGGTTTTGGTGGGAGATATTTCGCTCCTGTTGTTGGTTAAGGACGACAACACAACAGGCACATGAGGAGAAAGACATATAAGCTATTTTGATCTCTATATCTATTATCGCTCTACTATTGCTGTTTGGCTGAAAATTTGCTACCCAGATGTTTTGATAATTCAGGACAATAAGTAGGGGATCATAACAGTGTATATGTGACAACTTAAGCCAAAACCCTTTTAAAACCTCGTTTATAGTCTCCGAATGAAAACGGGGCAAATCGCCAATTTAAGGTTAACTTGATACCAATAACAGCTACGCGCCCCTAGCATCTCGAAATTTACTTTACTACTGGTTATTGTGTATATGCGAAACTATGGATGTAAGTGCTTGCTTTCTTATACTTGTTGTTTGGCAGGGTTAGACAGTGGATTTTTCTAATGAAAAAATTTCTGAGATACCTGGGTTTAGGTTTGCTATCTACGTTTTTGACTGCTACTCCTGGATTGGGAGCTGAACGCATTAGCTTTTTTTACCCTCCCTTCGGCGAATTCTCTTTATCTGTAGACTCGCTAGAAACTTTTGCGAAAGTTGGCAAAATTGATGACGAACTTTCCTTTTATGCTAGTCGCGCGACTCCTCAACAACTGGCTCAACTGCGGGATCTGCTCCAGCAAAGGTTTAATGTTACTCCTACACTAGTATCTCAAGTTACCTACTCACCTATAGGTGAACAGCTGATGCAACGTCTAGGAGAATTACTTCTCACTGAGTCTCGAAATAACGGATTTTATGCCATCCGTGCCTCTTTGATTTTGGCTGCTGCCGATCGAGATGGTTTAACGGTTGTGAATTTGCTGCGTAAATTTCCCAGCAATACTATGCGGGTGAATTTTACAGAAGGGCTAAAGATAGTCGATGACTTGTCACAATTGCTCAAAAAAAGGGATGAAGTTGTAGCTTCTCTTCAAAAAGAAGCGATCGCACAAGCAGCCAATTCAACCTTTGACTTCTCAAAACAACCAGATTTGCGATCGCCAGGAAAATTTCTCTGGCAGAAAAAAACCTTCGAGTTAAATGATATATCTCGCAATCGCCGTCTACCGGTGGATATCTATTTACCTACAACTCAAAACTCAGACCTCAAAACTCAGGACTCTCTATCCGCTCCCTTTCCCCTGATTGTAATTTCTCATGGCGTCGCCTCAGACCGTTCTCCCTTTGTCTACCTGGCTGAACATCTAGCATCTTATGGTTTTGCCATTGCTGTGCTAGAACACCCTGGTAGTAATGCCCAACGCATTCAACAATACTTTGCGGGTTTGGCAGGGCCGCCAGAAGCAGCAGAATTTATCAACCGACCTTTGGATATTAAGTATCTACTCAATGAACTCGAACGCCTGGACAAGTCTGATCCCACTCTCCAAGGAAAACTCAATTTTCAGCAAGTTGGGGCGATCGGTCATTCTTTTGGTGGTTATACTGTTTTGGCTCTAGCAGGGGCAAAGATTAATTTTGAGCAACTGCGTCAAGATTGTAGTCCTAACAATTCATCCTTTAATTTGTCGCTGATTTTGCAGTGTCAAGCAACTGAGTTACCTCCGGAAAATTATGAACTCAAAGACGATCGCATCAAAGCCATCATTGCGATTAATCCCATTGACAGCTCTATTTTGGGTCAGGCAGGAGTCAGTCAAATTAAAATTCCTGTAATCTTGGTAGCAGGTAGTCAAGATATTTTTGCTCCACCTGTATTTGAGCAAATTCGTCCCTTTACCTGGCTTACTGACTCCAATAAGTACCTAGCTTTGATTGAAAATGCTACCCACTTTTCAGCGATCGCTGAACCTGCTTCTGAAAACGATGTCTTACCTGTGCCACCTGCCTTGCTGGGCCCCGATCGTACTGCTGTTTATTCCTATCTCAACGCCCTCAGCGTCGCTTTTTTAGAAACCCATCTCCTCAATCGTCCTGAATACCGTTCCTATTTACAGCCTTCCTACGCCACATTCATCAGTAAAGAGCCGCTTAATCTCAGTATTTTACAGTCGTTGTCGATAGATCAGTTCAATCAAATTTGGAATGGGTCAACTGCCCAGTCAAAGAAACCATCAAATCCTCAACCTACTCCTACCTCTCCTTAGTTTTAGGAAGTAGGCAGAAGGCAGGAGGCAGGAGGCAGGAGGCAGGAGGCAGGAGGCAGGAGGCAGGAGGCAGGAGGCAGAAAGAAGTATGAATGAAAACTTTAGTTCTGGGTCATTAATAAGATACTGGTATGAGATGCACTCTTTCGTGATAGAAAGCTTTCACAGCCTAAGTCTCACACTTTTTTTTAACGTGGTTACTCCTGCCTTCTCTGAATAATTTGCACCAACATCTATCTTTACTTTGAGCAAGCCGATTAAATCGTGGAGTAATAACTCCTAATTACGTAAATGCACGGAGTACGACTTTAGGCGAATCATCAATTAAAAATCATTTTGACTTACAGTTCAGATCCCCTATTTCTCTAAGAAGTCGGGGATCTTATCGTTCATGAATGATTGAAGTTTGCTACAGACAATACAAGTCTCAAGGATTTCGTTGATAAACTCAAACCTAAGCCTAAACAAATTGGCATTTCTCTGCAAGTTTTAGCAGATAATTCAAGACAATAATCTAGCCCTATTCTATTTTTTTTCAAAAATAAAAATCCTCAGCCTTTGTTTTCAATAAAACGGTAAATATACTGATGTAATTCTGTGAATTATTTGGAACTTTTAACTATTGCAAACATAAACCAAAACCTATATGTCTTTTTTGTTTCTAAGCGATGAATTAGATATAGCAATTTCCCAAAACAGGAGCTATTTGTCAGGAAATTGAGATATTTGTACTGAGGTATTCATAAAAACTTATTTAATAAAATCTTTTTTATATATATGCTTGTCGTTAAGAAGTATTAAGAAATCCTTATTAAAGAATATTGCAATACCTTGATTTAATTGCTAACGTGTGTATGACAACGATGCTGATAAACGCTCGGATCTAGGAGAAATAAAATCTATGAGCTATACCTATTCAGCCAAGTGTGTTAGGGTTTGACGGGTTAAAAACGAGAAATTTCTGCCTCGTATAGACAATTATGAGGGATTGCAGATTAGCCAAGAAATGTCTCGTTGCTAAAGGCTTAGTTTCAGTTTGATTCCAATTGCGATTAATTATTTGTCTTACCTTGTGCCGACAAGCGACTAGCTGTTGATTGTGTTTATTGGCAATAACGAAGAGTTTGGTAAGACTTAGATTTTGGAGGATAAAACCAATGGAGATTCAAGGTAAAGTTGCTCTAATTACAGGGGCTTCTCGTGGGATTGGACGAGCGATCGCCCTAGAACTAGCACAACAAGGCATCAAGCGGTTGATATTGGTAGCACGCGATCGCCAAAAGTTGGTGGAGGTAGCCGACGAAATTGAGGCGATGGGAACAAAAACTGCGATCGTTGCCTTAGATTTAACGCAGACAATTGATGTAAATATTGCTGTTGCCCAACTGTGGCGAAATTTCGGACAGATTCACCTGCTGGTTAATTGTGCGGGAGTCGCATACCAAACCTCATTTTTGCAATCTAAACTGCCCCAAGTTCAAGAAGAACTCTCTGTGAACTTATTAGGGATGTACAACCTCACCAGTCTGATAGCTAGGCGTATGGCCAGCCAAAGGCAAGGGACAATCGTCAATGTGTCGAGTCTGATGGGGAAAGTAGCAGCACCAACGATGGCGACTTACTCAGCTACTAAGTTTGCCATCTTAGGATTTACCCAAGCCTTACGCCAAGAACTAGCTGAACACAATATCCGAGTGATTGCATTATTGCCTTCCCTCACAGACACAGACATGGTGCGCGACTTAAAATTATTTCGCTGGGTGATCCCCATGACTCCCCAGCAAGTGGCTAAAGCACTCGTCGCCGGAATCCAAAATGATTCACCAGAAATTTTAGTCGGATGGCAAAGTCATTTAGCCGTCTTGTGTCAACGCCTTGCACCTTGGTTGCTAGAGCTAATTTTAAGAATCGCCACTCCGCCAGCGCCAAGAAAACAACAGCCAAGTGAAAAACTCAAGAAACTGATGCCGAAACTGAGTTTTTTGACAAGAATCCATCGTTTCGGCGATATGTTTTTGTCAAGAACATGATTTTTTGCGTGTCTGCACATAAGTCCTAGATTTGGAGAAGCGATCGCTTCCTCTTCTGCGGTCAATTGCCTTTACCTTGAGGGTAAAAACGGGATTACCCGACCAAATTAACTAGATTGACCGCAATCAGCCATCCTTACCCAACCTAACTCAATCAGCTTTTCACTTCAGACATCGGCAATCTGCATAGACTAACTATATTTTGCCAAAAGGGCTGATCCCTGCTAATCATAAATTTCTGAGTAAATCTGGATATTAGCAGACGGTAAACAAACCTTATCAATAAATAGAACATAAAGATGCGAATATCTGGGTAGACTGCACCGATGATTACTAGACTTGCCTGAGTTCGCAGTTACTGAAAATCACCAAATTAAAAATGTTATGGCTCAGGATATTTATTGTATCTGTACTGAGCCAGGTGCTATTAGATACTCTTGCAAATTTTATAGATATAACTTATTTCGGAGCAACTAGAAATGCTTTCCTTCCCCACAACGCTTACTCCTTTGCCCGAAATCATTGATGGCTTGCCGAATATTTCTGGTTGGGAAACAGAGGTGCTCTCTGTAGTTAACCATGATGCACCTGTATTTTTACCAACAACGAATATCCGCTTGGAAGATGTAAATGCTGTGTTTGCGATCGCCTTACACATGCACCAGCCAACTATACCTGCTGGAAATGGCGGTACGCTCATCAGCAATCTGCAATATATGTTTGAACATCCCCATGAAGGGGATAACCACAATGCAGATCCCTTTGCCTATTGTTACAGCCGCATGGGAGACTTGATCCCCGAACTCGTCAATCAAGGTTGCAATCCGCGTGTGATGTTGGATTACTCTGGTAATTTGTTGTGGGGACTGCGGCAAATGGGACGCGGTGATGTTCTCGATAATCTTAAACGTATTACTTGCGATCGCACCTACCAACCTTATGTAGAGTGGCTAGGTACAATGTGGGGTCATGCAGTTATTCCTTCCACACCCATAGCAGATATTAAATTACATATCGTTGCATGGCAACATCACTTTGCGGCAATTTTTGGCTGGGAAGCACTAGCGCGAGTCAAAGGATTTTCGCCGCCAGAAATGCACCTACCAAATCACCCTGATGCTCTCTTTGAATTTGTAAAAGCGCTAAAAGAATGTGGGTATCGTTGGCTACTTGTTCAAGAACATTCTGTAGAAACTCTTACGGGTCAATCTCTCACTCATAAACATTTACCACATCGTCTAATTGCCCGTAATTCTCAAGGCGAAACCATTAGTATTACAGCCTTAATTAAAACCCAAGGTTCTGATACTAAATTAGTTGCTCAGATGCAGCCTTATTATGAAGCGAAGACATTATCCAAACAACAAATTGGCAGTGTATTTGTGCCACCAATAGTTAGCCAAATTGGTGATGGTGAAAATGGCGGCGTGATGATGAATGAATTTCCCAGCGCTTTTAAACAAGCTTGGGGAGATATGGTAAATCACGGGGGAGGAAAATCAGGTGTTGTTGGGATGTGTGGTACAGAATACTTAGAATTAATCGAAGCTGCGGGATGCAAACCTGAAGACTATCCAACTTGTCAGCCAGTGGGACAACATCAGATTTGGGAGCGAGTTTCACCAGAAAGTTCTCAACCGCAAGCTGTCGAGAATGCTATTCAAGAATTAAAGCAAACAAACTCGAATTTTCATCTAGATGGAGCTTCGTGGACGAATCATATCAGTTGGGTAAAAGGATATGAAAATGTGTTGTCTCCGATGTATCAGTTAAGTAGTTTATTCCATCAGAAGTTTGATCCATTGCTGCAAACTGACTCAGCAGAAGCTATCACAAAACAGTCTCAATACCGTAACGTTCTTCTACATAACCTGTTGTTGCAAACTAGTTGTTTTCGTTATTGGGGGCAAGGTGCTTGGACTGATCACGCGCGGGAAATTTATCAACGTGGCGAACATTTATTGCAGATGAAATAAACTGGGGACTGGGAGTTGATTTTGTAGAAAATGCTCCCAAAATCTTTCATGCAGTTTATGTGCTATCAGATGAGGCGGAAAAGAAAAATTTAAATATTCTCGCCTCAAAACTCTATCCCTTGATGATTCGCGCTCTTTTATTACACTGAAAAAATAAAATCTTTGTAGATTGGATTTCCTTCTTCAACCCAACCTACGCCTAGATTTATAAAAACTAATTAGAAACATTGGTTTCTGATTTTTATCTCGTGAGAGTCATAAAACAGCGTTAGAGTATTCTGAATTCTGACTCTTAGTTTAGTCATAATTTGGAATCAATCAAACTAAAGGTAATAAGATTTCAAATTTTGTACCTATACCATCTTGTGAATAAAAACTCAATTTACCGCCATGCCTGACGGTTATAATTCGATAACTTACTGCTAAACTAGTATTTTTACTATTTTTTGTTTCCAGAGAAAACGACTCTATAATTTGCTGTTGCAATTCTTGAGGCATTCCATGCCCATTGTCGGCAATGCGAATTAATATCCAGCGAGAATCTGGTGCATCTGGGTTGCTTGCTTCTTGTGATATAACTTCTGTGGTAATCTCAATTCGGGGTTTTTGAACAGCCTTTGTCTCTTCTAAATGTAACTGTTGTCGCACTGCTTCATTGAGTAAAGTATCCACAACTTCACTTAAAATATTCATCAAAACCTGGTTTAATTGCCCCATAAAGCAATACACTGGGGGCAATTGACCGTAGTACTTGACGATTTCAATTTCTCCTTGAAGACGGCTATTAATTAATAAAATTATACTATCTATACAGGCGTGTAAATCTACTGGCTTCGGGAAAAGTTCATCAATATGACAGAAGTTTTGCAAGCTAGTAACGAGTTTTTTTAATCTTTCTGCTCCTGTGCGAATACTAGCAAGCGATCGCGACAAATCTTGTTCTAAAAAATCAAATTCAATCTCTTCTTTAATCTGATTAATTGCCTGAGAAACTGATGGTAACTCTTGGTCGTAAGCTGCTATTAGTTTGAGTAAATCTTGACTGTAGTTTGAAACATAAATTATGTTACCCCAAATAAAACCCACTGGGTCTAAAATTTCGTGGGCTACCCCGTCTACTAAACGTCCCAAATTCGCCATTTTATCATTTTGAATCATTTGGGCTTGACTGCGTTCGTAGCGGATCAGATTGTCGATTCCCCGAATTTGCCAAGAAATAATATTTAATTCTTGAACATCTAACAATCTATAAGCACCAGATTCTGTTTCTACTACAATTGGTTCTGCTAATAATTCTGGCGATCGCTTTAAGCTAAGTTGCATCGCAGTTAAAATCGATGTTGTATCCGCAACCAAGAAGATCGGTGTCCGTGCATAGCTGTAGAGAACGGATAACGGTTGCTGGACAAATAACTCTTGTCCGAATGGGCGAATCAAAATTTCCAGCAGTCGCCGCCGCGAAATCATCCCAATGAACTGTCCTTGTTCCATCAAAATTACCCCTGGTAGCAGGGGATATTTTTCCAAAAAACTAACTACTTCCATCGCAGTGTGATTGATTTCCACCGAGAAGTTATACATTGGTAGTTCTTGGAGGGTTGAATCTAAACCGAGATCGCGATCGCTACCAAGAGACAAAAATGGCGGTAAGATTTGGCTACTGAATTCTTCTGACACTAGACACCCTGATTTTTACAAAGACAGGTAAACGATAAATTAATATTTTACATTCTGCCACCCCCGAAATCTGGTTTCGGTTTGTGTATCCAGTATGACTAGTACCGCAAGGCGGAATTAAAAATTAAAAATTAAAAATTAAAAATGAATACAGCATAAGGGTTTCGTTGATTTGGAATGATTGGAAATTGCGTAGACGCAAAGCGGCTTGTCGTTAGACATCGCTCGGCGTTGAACCAGAAACCTAATATGTTTTCTATAAATTACGAAGTGAACTACCCCAACTTACCGAGTACGGTTGAAGTTGGGGCTTCTGTAATCATGGGGGAGTGCCTAAACTTAGACTTTCGCCCAAGAATAGGACTTACCTCTCCTCCTACAGCAGAGACGGCTGAACCTTCCGCCTTTATGATTCTGATGCCTTCTGCTCTAATGTTCTGCGCGGCGTTTGCGTCACGATCATGATGAGTATTGCAATGAGGACAAGTCCATTCACGGACATCCAATGGCATCTCACCTATTTGATAAAAACAATTAGAACAGAGTTTGGAACTGGGGAACCACCTATCAATCTCAACTAACTTCGCACCCTTGCGTTCTAGCT
>NNBV01003390.1_pt1 | contig 12316 bp, 11 predicted proteins | sample 1173771 | NCBI WGS metagenome assembly NNBV01 (sample SAMN07173938, study PRJNA388173) | plant metagenome | isolation source: symbiotic tissue sample KVS11 | place: Norway: Troms, Kvaloya island
ATTATACTCTTCGTCCATTCCTTCGCCCAGACAGAACCTGTAGGGAAAGATAAAGTCGCCATTGGCGGCTATGATGTCGTATCTTATTTCAACACGAACAAAGCAACAAAGGGTAATCCGTCTATCAACAGTAGTAACAACGGTATCACGTATTACTTTTCAACCGCTGGGAACAAAGATGCTTTTATAAAAGATCCGGAAGCGTATCTACCCCAGTATGATGGTTATTGTGCTTTGGCGGTAGGAGCGCAAAACAAAAAAGTATCCATTAACCCCGAAGAGTTTAAGATTACCGATGGCAAACTTTATCTGTTCTTCAACGGACCACTTCCGTTGAGTGGCAAGAAATTCAATTCAATTGAACCATGGAACAGAGATGAAGATACCTTGATTAAAAAAGCCAACGCCAATTGGCCAGCACTGAAGGCGAAGAAGAAATGATTTCTTCTTTTATAAAAGAAGGATATGCAGAACTAAGTTTATCAGTTTAACTTCATTTATTAAGCGCCTGCTGTTCCGCGCCAAAATAGGTTTGTGCATTCTCCTTCTTTCGCAGTGGCGCGATGTACAACCAAAGGAGTAAGAAGTTAAATCTGCTTCGCAGATTTAAACTAATTTCAATAATATCTTATCCTGATAGATTGACGTTTACAATAGTAAAAGGCGACTTTATTAGTCATTAAAGATGAAAGTTTTGCGATAATCCGTACAACCCTTATTACTACCTCAAATTTGTACGGTTTTGTACTAAAATGAATAACCCTCCTAACGAAGTTCTCTATCGCGCATATTCTTTGGCGATTTAATTTTAATAAAAGTGAAGCAAGAGCTTCTCAATCGTACCCTAAACCCTTAAAAACTTAAAGTGATGAATGACCAATTCCAATTTAAAAAGCCGATCAGGTGGGCCCTATCAGGGTCTATTCTGGTGCTATTCTTCGTGCTAAGTTGTTCAGAAAAAAATGTAGAAGAGTCTGAACCCAGCAGAGCACCTGTCATGGAAATGAACTACACGGTTACGAAGACAAATTTCACACAACATGACGGGGCTGAAAAAGGCACACCAAGTGTATCCAAAGAGAAAGTGAAGTTTAGAATATTTGACAATGATGATTTTACTATCCGTGTGGATATTCTTGATCACGAAGTCTCTTCTTTTTATAAGACAGAAGCACTACCCGGGAATGACTATCCAATTGCTTCCTATTACGAAATGATGCCGGGCAGATATGTTCTCTATGATACGAAAGGTAAGGTGATGAGTGAAAACAGTATGCCTGAATTGGATTTCTCAAGTCTGATGAAGCAACTGAAGGAAGCAACTACAAATCAAGCATCGATACCTGCACTAATCACGGGAGGGATGATCTATTTCCCGTTAGACTTTAATGATTCAAAAGTTCCTACTACAGCTTCACAGCGAACTAAAAACAATTACGGAGACGCTTACCAGATATATATAAATACTTATAACAACGAATTCGATGGGTTACCTTACACACAGGAAGCTATCGTTCTTAAGAGTAATAACACGATCGAGGCATTACGGTTGTATGATGCGAAAAATAAAATTATAACCAGCACAAGTTTTCGATATGAAGGTGAGGGTAAAGATGTTCGATTGAAGAACACCCAAGATGTTGCTGTAGAGAAAAACCGGGACGGAAGTACCACACTCTTAGTTACCCTTGCCGACTATGAAGATTTCCGTATTAACCTCAATTTTTAAGCAATTAATATGAAGACTCTATACATCCTATTTATATCAATGTTTTCTTTTATCGTAAATGTCACCAATGCGCAAGACCGGACTACCTACTGGGTACATGGCCTGGGTGGTAGTGGCGAATCATGGAATTTATATCGACCTCAATTTGCCTTAGAGCGGCAGATGAATAGTTTCAGTCCTACTTATTTAACAACCAATGGAATTCCTGATGCATCACGCCAATTAGGGGCTAACATCGGTGGTGATCCAAATAATTTTATTGTAGGACATAGCTTAGGTGGGCTTGCAGCACGTGAGTATGAGCGTACTCCGGGAAGCAATCCGATAAGTGCGATTCTAACTGTGGGCACTCCCCATAAGGGGGCATTTATAGCTACCAATGTCATTAATGGGAAAGCTCGCCAGACTATTACTTATGCAGTAGAGGAGATGACGGCCGGACCATATGCTGAAGGAAAAAGTCTGGTTACAAACATACTCACTGCATTTTTTGATTTGCCAGGTTTTATTGCAGCTCGATGGGCAAACAAAGAAATCGATAAGGTGGTGCAGGAAGATTTTTATGCTGAGATACAGAATAAGTTACTTGAATTTGAAGGCAATATGAATACACCTTCATTAAGAGATCTACAACCTGGAAGTAGCTACCTGAATGGGTTGAACAGTACAGTGCGCACTGTGCCCATTGCAAATATTGTGTGCGAGGAAAATGATCGCCCTGGTTTACGATTAGGCAATGCAGCCATTTTTAAACCCGCAAATTCTCCTTTGGACGAATATGATGATTCTTCTTTGATCAGAGGAGCTGATCAACTCAAAGGAGCCTACCGGGCATTTCGCATCTACCATGATATCAGTAAATTTGCTAACCCACTTCGGGCAGGTCATCATAATCGTCTTGCAAATAAATGGCAACGTGGAGAAGATTACATTGGTGATAAGTTTGATGGCGAATATGCAACATTAATCGGAGCTATACGCACGGAGGTGCGCACTTCGACTTACTGGGTTGAAGTTTGTTCATCGTCCTGCATCAATGAAGTGGCACGTGCGTTTGAATGTATTGAAGACCAGCAAAGAACAAATTGTCGCTGGGAGCAGCGCACCTCTACCGTGGTTGTCACTGTAACTGAAAAAAGTGATGGCCTGGTGACAGACGGTAGTCAACGCATGAGCTCAGTACCTGATGATCGTGTTTACAGGGCAGTAGGAGTAAGTCATCTGGAGGTAGGTAATCATCGTTCAGTACGTGACCAGTATAATAGAGTATTTGACAGGACTGATCGATTTAATATTCCAAGACGGTAAATTTATTTTGTATGAAAATATCCATTGCTCTTCTGATCCCCTTATTGGTCTTTGTTATGGGATCATGTAATGAAGATGAGCAACCCGGTTATGATCAGGCGATCAACCCGTTGTGGGAGTATAACTTTAACGTTGGCCCCACTAATGGGATCACCCCCGTCGTTTATAAAGATCGTGTGATATTTTCATCCTCTATTGGCAGCAGCACTGGCTCAAGCGGTAATGACAAATTAATTGCACTTGGCAAAAGTGATGGCGAACTGCTTTGGGAATGGTCTGATCATTTTGAAAGCAGCTATGAAAGTTTTGGAGCCAGTAATCTGAAGCCCATCTACCAGGATGTGATGGCGCTGACCATTGGTAGTAGAAACTTTGCCGTTAATTTGTCAACAGGTAAAACGGTTTGGAAGAACCGTAATGCGAACACAACGTCCTCTTCCGATCTTACTAACCTGGGATCGCACCTGTTTCGTACTGATATTACCAGCACTGGTGGACGGCATGATCAACGGATTATGAAAAGTGATTTTCTAAAAGGAGAGTGGCAACAAGTTTATTCAGTGGATGGAACCGATAGGCAGGGCCTTGAAGTTCCATCCTTTTACTTTGAGCCAGATGGTGATACGGTGCTGATTTTTACGAACACCGTCTTAAAAGGAGATCAAGTTATTCCATACCTTATCAGTTATAATAAAACTAAAAAGAAAGAAAACTACACTGCCCAACTGGAATCTAATCCTAATGGTTTCTCAGCTGTTGATTGGTTTCCAATCATTAAAGGAGAACAGGTTTACATTGCGGTAGATAAAGCGCTGGTGTGCTACAATGTAGTTACCGGGGAGCGGATGTGGGAGCGCCAGCTCAATGCAAATCTTCTTGCAGCTGGATTTATTCTCGTGAATGATCGAATCTATGCCAACAGTGAGGGGTATGGTTATGTGTGGTGTATTGATGCACAAAATGGAAATGTGATTTGGAAAAAGACTTCTCCAGGTACAAGCAGCCAACTCCAATTTTATAACAATACCATTTATTTTGTTGGAGGTACTGATTTGAATGTGATGGATGCCAGTACCGGATCTTTATTAGCAACTATTAAAGCACCCAGTTCCTACAAAGACAGCAATGATTTTTTTAGCTATTGCACTATTGATCCTGAAACCGGAATGCTTTTTATTACAAGCTACTCTACCGCTTATTGTTATCCACCTTACAGGTAAAGAAGATTTTACCATCTCATTACCTTTGACGGAACAAATGAAATAGCAAACCTTAAATCTGTAAAGCAGATTTAAGCACTTCACTAACCTTCGTTGAAGATGGATTGACGTTAAGGCAATCCATCATCAACGAAGTGTAGCAGAAGGCGCGCCTGCACAGTTATAAAAAGACACACATATTCTTTCGCGCCTGATGCGATGTACTAAAAAGTACATTGACCGATATCACTTTCAACGAACTTTCAAAAAGATAAGATTAATCAATAAGTGATTCATCAATCATATCAGGTTGATTAGGAAGGGTAACCGGATACTGTTTGTTATTCTTTTGATTATAAGAATAGATCACCAATACTATTCCAACGATTACAAAAGGAATACTTAATATCTGTCCCATGTTAATGGGAAGACTATCTTCAAAAAGCACCTGGTTCACTTTAAACATTTCATTCACGAAACGCTGGCTGAATAGAAGGATCATGAAGATTCCGAAAATGAAACCCAGACCAAACCGGCTTCTGCGTTTCCAAAGCATAAAAAGAATCACAAAAAGAATCAGGCAGAATAGAGCTTCATATAATTGAGCCGGATGCCGTGGCAGATCATCTACCTGCACAAAGATGAACCCCCACGGAACATCGGTGGGTATGCCGACCATCTCGGAGTTCATCAGGTTACCAAAACGGATAAAACTTCCGATCAGCGCTACCCCGATAACCAACCGATCTGCGACCCACAAAAAATTAATTTTATACACTTTGCAATAGATTGCCATCGCGATGAAGATACCCAGAGCAGCTCCATGACTGGCCAGTCCGGTCAAGCCAACAAACTGAAATTCCGGCTCTAACTTAATGGGTAAAATCTCGATCGGATGCTGCGAATAGTATTCAAAATCGTAAAACAAAATATGACCGAACCGGGCACCAAGTATGGTTCCAATCACCACATACAAAGTCAGCTTATCCAGGTCTTTTACTGTTAGTCCTTCCTTCTTATAAATGTAGAGCATGGCCTGGTAGCTCAACAGTATTCCGGCTACCCAGAATATTCCGTACCAGCGTGGTATATCCAGTGAAGGGAAGACGGAAGGATTCACATCCCAGATGATGTGCGATAAAATTGAATTCATTGTTCTTAGTTAATTATCCCTGACAGCAAATAAGTAAAAGCGAATAAAGTACAGCATAGCGTGCGAGTCTTTCCCACGAAAAGCGCAGTGCTTCCTGGGTCTCGTTTTCTATCATAGAGAGGACATCAGCACTTGACAATTGGTCGAAGTGGTTCATCACTTTTACCTGGCTCCATGCGGGTCTAAATTTATCGAGGTTCATGCTGCTTGGTTTTATAGATTTCCTTCAGTCTTGCTTTGATGCGATTCATGCGTGTGCTGATGTTGGTAGCGGTGAAAGAGAGAATATCAGCGATCTCTTTATGCGAATATCCTTCCAGATAGAGTACAACTATCGCTTTATCCTTATCCTCTAAGTGACTGATTATAAACATTAAATGCTGAACTTCATCATCTGCGAATACAGGCACTGCCAATGAGTCATGTTCCACTTCAGAGAGCGATAAATGATTACTATGTTTCTTAGTATCGCGCCTGTTGGTGAGAATGGTATTGAATGCAACCCTGTATATCCACGTGCTGATTTTGGATTCATTACGAAAGCCGGGAAGCGACTTCCAAAGCTGCAGGATCACCTCCTGCCTCATGTCCTTAAAGTCTTCCTGCTCCTGCACATACATCTTACAAACGCTGTTGATCAGTCCCTGGTGGTGCGAGATAATTTGCAGAAAATGCTTTTTATGATCGGAAGAGGAATCCACGTTGCTTGTTTTCTTTCTTATACCAATTAGTTGCAATTTCTTCATAATTATCACACCGACAACCATTTATTTTTCATGTCTTAATCTAAACTTGAGAAGAAATTTTTGCAGCTGTTTTAAATGTTAATGCAAGGCTCTTTCGTTCACCAATTCCTTTCTACCTTCGCCACCAGCTATGTCTCTCTTTATCACCTCACTTAATTCGGGCAGTAATGGCAATTGCTACTACATTGGCAATCATGAAGAGGCCGTGCTGGTGGATGGTGGGATATCGTGCAGAGAGACGGAGAAGCGACTGATCCGGCTTGGACTTTCCATCAAAAAGGTGAAAGCCATTTTTGTAACGCACGAGCATGGCGATCATATTCACGGTGTGCCTGCCCTCTCAAGGAAACACAATCTTCCCGTTTACATCACCAACAAAACGAGGCAGTTCATCAACCTCGATTTAAAGGAGCACCTCACTTTTGATTTCCAGGCGTACGAAACCATTAAGATCGGCAAGCTGGAGATTACAGGGTTCCCGAAGTTTCATGATGCCAATGATCCACACAGTTTTATTGTGGCCTGTAATACCGTGAAAGTGGGTGTGTTTACTGACATCGGTTTAGCCTGTGATCATGTGATCAATCATTTCAAACAATGTCATGCTGCGTTCCTGGAATCGAACTATGACGAGCAGATGCTGGAGACGGGGCGTTATCCTTATTCGTTGAAGAATCGCATTCGCGGAGGTAAAGGACATTTATCCAACAAGCAGGCGGTGGAGTTGGTGAAGCGACACAAACCTGCATTTATGAGTCATCTTTTTCTCGCTCACTTATCGCGCGATAATAACCGCCCTGAATTGGTGGAAGAGTTGTTTACGAAGATAGCAGGTAAGACAAAAATTATCGTGGCATCGCGCAGCAAAGAAACCCCCATCTATCCTATCCGAAGTGGCTTCGGTTTATCGGCCCGAAGTGTAAAATCAAATCACTTCAGCTCGCAGTTTCAATTGTCTTTATTCCAGTAATACGAGCAGATCATTCTGCTTATCACTCCTTCTTTTTTATTGGCTGATGCATCATCAGTGTTTCAATTCCTTTAGCAATCTCAGCTGGTTTTTCTTTAAAGGTGATGTAAATAAAACGTTCTCCGGGAGCAGGAACGGATTGCCCGTCGTCTTTAATTTCAAAATTCATTTTCTTAAAATCGAAGTAAGGATCCAATCCTCGCACAGCGACAAATACCGCTGTCTGATCCCAGCTATTTCTTCCTTTCTTGTTCTTATCTTTTTTAAGCGCTACCTCATAGGCATCCTTCACCGGACTATTCATTATTTTTTTGTTATTGATGAGTGTGATGCCGGTAAGAATCTTTTCGCCAATATCAAATCCACTCAGCACAAAAGGAGTTGGCCATTCTTTAAATACTTTTTGTGAGGCTTTAGCATCTACGACAACATTGAATTCGTGCCCGCCTTTTCCGTCTTTGCCAAGCGATGCCGCCATGGAAACCAATTGTTTTACTTTCAATGCCACCAGGTTCTTTCCGTCGAGCGGAGAATATTCATCGGCCGGTGAATCTAACAAACCAGCCAGGTTGGTAAAGAAGCCCACGCTCACAATGGTTACACTTTGATCAATCTGTGACGCAAGTATTTTTCTATACAACTGCACGGCTTCTATAGCCTCACTGTTGGACTTTAATGCATGTGGATATTTATTATTGATGAACTCTGCCCATTGCTGATCACATTTTTTATTTGGCAGTGCAGCTTTGGTTATTCCTATCGGGATCTCTGGTCGCTGAAAGTAGGTGTTGAGTACACTGATTGTGGGCGCTGTAGTTTCAAATGTATTGCAGGAAATAGTAGCCAGTATCTCCACTTCTCCCTTATCCGCGAAAGCGTGCAGCAATGCCATTGCTCCCACATCATCATAATCGGGAGCGATATCGGTATCAAAGATAATTTTTACAGGCAGCTGCTGGCCAAAGACAAAAGAAGAGCAGAAAAGCAGGGCAGTTAACATCTTATACATAAACGCATCGGATTAGAGTACCTACTAAAGCTAAAGAATAATGACCATGATTCTTTATTTACCTGATTTTTCATTTTGACACAAAAACTTTGCAATTTTAATTCAGGGATTGATTAATCTGATTCTCATGATTGAATCGGATTAAAGTAAAATGAATTAACCCCTTTTAAGAATAAAAAATGATTCTCTTTATGTTCCGCCTGGTGATACTCGCAGGCTTTATTGGCCTGATTTATTTTCTAATCAAATCATTTACAAAGCCCTCGGAGTTTATAAAATGCGGACGATGTGAAGGTAAGGGATTCTGGTATGCAGCACGCGGCAAAGAAACCTGCGACTGGTGCCGCGGCTCCGGTAAACTTCCGCGCGATCCCAATCGCCCGAGAGCTTAACATAAATAATTCCCGTTACTCACTAAGTACCTACGCACATTCTTATGCGCTAATAATTTCATGAAACTCGGACTAATAATACTTGTAACTCTACTTTGGGCACTGAACTCTTATTCTCAGACAACATTAAACAAGACCGAGATACTAAATGAATTCAAGACAAACCGAGCTATTCCAACACTTGACTCTATTTTTTATGATGGCTATAATCTTGGTGCGAGGGCAAATCTTGACAAACTATTGGCAAACAAAATTGACACTTTGGTAGTTTATTCTTTCGATTATCCGGGACATTCATTTTTATCAAGGAATGATACCTGTACACAGATTCGGAACTCTTATTTCTTTTGGAAAGAACAAGGCAAGTATTTCTTCAAAGCGACCGACAATCGTTGTATCTCAATAGACAAAGCTTCAAGTTCCAAAATCCTAAACTTCACAACAGATAATTTCTCAAAAATAAAAGATGAGTTTTTCATGCAAGCAGTAATGGGCGCTGAACGAGAGGGCGACAAGATTAGATTATCGGAAAGCTGGGTCGACCATGAAGGAAAATATTCCTTGTTAGTTCTTGTTGGCGAGCAATTCAATTACATGGAATTCACAGACAATGGGTTGACCAATAAGGAAAGCTTGTTTTTGGACTACAACAAAACTTTGAGGTCTTTTTATCTCTTCGAGATGATTAAAGAAGCAGTAAAAATCAGAAAATGAAATTATCAGTGCATAGCAAAACTAATGTAACACCTCTTACCGTGGTTTGTGTCCTCACAAACCACTTACAACTCTCTAACACGTTTCGGTTTGTAAGGACACAAACCGAGGTTGATTGAAAATCTTTCGAATAGAGTTTCCTGATTAGAACCCGAAGCCAAGTTTAAAAACAAAGCGAGGCGATTCTTCAAATCCTTCTTTCGGTATGAAAGTACCTAAGGAAATAATCAACACATCCACCGGTGCAATCCAGATACCACCACCATAGCTGTAATGCCAGTTGTCGGAGGGATCATTTGATTCCCATACACGGCCATAGTCAAAGCTACCCGTGATTCCGAGCGTGAGCGGAAGTGTAGGATTATAACTACTCAACAGACGGATACGCAAGTCGGTACTTTGAAAGAAAGTAGTTTTACCATAGAAGCGCTGAAAGCGATACGCACGCAATCCCAGTTGTCCGCCAATGGTTGGCATCTGGAAGAACTCATAGCCTTTACCAAAATTCATGGCCGTACCGATCTGCGAAGCAAGGATGATGTTTTCTTTACGATCAATGTGTCGATAGAAAGAGAACTGTGCCTTCCATGAAGTAAAGTTTTTGCTGTCGTCTTTCAGGTTAGCCGTCCAGTTGAAGCCGGTATAAAAACGAATGCCGCGATGTGGTGAGAAGAAATTATCAACGTTGTTATAATTCAATCCCAGCTCTGCGCCACCGTAAAATTTACGATCGAAGATACCTTTGTTCTCTCCCGCTCCATACTCATCAACGAAGCGACCTTTGGTATCCTGTATCTCTGATGTTTCTAATACGGGACCAAGCGTAATGTATCCGCTATTGCCAGCAAACCGTTTTTTGATAGCAGGATAAATGCGCGTGGAGCTTTGTCTGATTCTATAATAATTCGGATTATCGACAGGACGAACGGAGTTATTTCCTAAACCCGCAAAGTTGAATGCGTAAGTTGGTCCATGGTAACGTGCATCAACGAAGAAATCAAACTTGCCCAGTGCATTAATAAAATCCCCCTGATAGTTGAGCCGGAAAGCTTTTGTACGAAAAGCATAGCTGCCACCAAACTGTTGTGAAGAAGCATACGGTTCTTTCTTGAAGGAATAGTTGATGAGATTGAAATTCGCGCCAAGCAAAACACCATCATCGGGATTGTATCCTAAAATGGGTAATGGCAAAACGATATCGTACTCGCTATCATATCCACGTCTGTCATAAATATTGTAACCATACAAAGAAGTACGATTGTCTTTCGTTTCGCGACCAGCGTTTACTTTATTATTCCTCAGATCATCATAGATAATTGTTTTCCGCGCACCTCTGCGAACGACAGAGCTATCTGTGAACTCATCTTTACCCAACCCTCCTATCAATCTTATTTTTACGCTTTTCTTCACATCGCCTGTTACGATGAATTCATCATCATCGCCATTGCCATACAAATTAATTTTCTTCGTAATGGCATGATCGAAGGTGCGCTGATAAGCAGTCAGTTTCACATTGCCTTTCTTTGATATCTGGTACACGATGACTTTGGTATGTTCATCATCCAGGCGTTCCACTTCAAAGCGTTCCTTATCTTCAGTACCGATTACATCCACCGACTGGCCAAGAAATTCATAGTGTGCACGCGCAATCTTTAGCAAATCATCTCTACGCGCCTTAAGTCCTTTAATCACGTCCGGTGCGGAAATCTCCTGCGCTTTCGCGGGCCAGCTTTTAAAGGCACGCTCAATGTCTTCGTCTTTCAGATGTTCCTGTATGTACTTCACCTGCTTCTCCCACTGCTCCCAGCTGAGTTCATTAAGAAAAGTGCGATCGAACAAACGTGCACTCCATGTCGTCCATTTCATGTTGGGCATCTCCGGACCATACACCTGCAACTGACGAAGGAATGGCATGGTCTGCCTGGCTACATCCGATAGCAACCCATCGTACTTTGAAAAAGCCTGATCACGATCTCTCGGTATAGGACGATATATTTTTTCATCTTTATCATCGGTATCAATGCGCGCCCACGCCCACTGATCGTCATGCCGGTCCCAGTCGCCAATTAAAAAATCAAACAGGCGTGTGCGTAAGGCCCATTCTTCATCTACCCTGTGCTTATTGTTTTTTAATAAGTTCTCCACCAACTCAGGTGTGCTGATGATTTCTTTCGCATTACCAAAGAAGGCAGCATCCTTCCATTTTTTACCGCTGGGTCGCTCTTCTACCAAACACATTGTACCTCCAAAGATGGGATTGAATGAACCTAATGCTGGCTGTGCCGGAACATAGTATAATTTTGGATTGGTATGATACACATGGATGGCATCTGCCAATGTAGGCATGGCTAATGGTGCAAATGGATGAGTGGATAAGAAGTTATCCTCCACAATGTATTTTGCGGCTACCATTTTATTAAACGGAAATGGCAGAAAGCGACTTACGTCTTTTGTCATTCCACGCAACACATAGTCTCTTCCTAATGAATCGCGCACGCGTAATGAGTTAGTTTGATTACCTCCTCCTTGTTTCAAAGGAACCATTCCACCTTTGAATGTGCTCAGATCCAAAACCGGAAAAGGATATTTCTCCAGGTACAGATCGCGATGATGTTCGCCAAACAAAAACTTATGCCCTTTATTCACCGGCTTCACTTCGGTGCTTGTTACTGCTTCCATCAACGTATCGGCGTGTTGATTATATTCAGTAAAGTCAGCCTGGCTCAGATCATTCGTTTCCTTCACTGCATCTTTGATCTTTCGCTGATACGCCAGCGTAGCATTCGTACCATCCTCATTTACTTCCCAGAATTGTGTCCACGTTTCACCACCTTCATAGAAAAGTAATTTATTATAACCGGGAGCGCCTGATACATATTCTGCTCCCTTACCTAACCGAAGCGGACTGTTCTTTGCCCCGCTCCCACTAACAATAAAATGTTGATTTTCATTTTCAATATATTCCAGCGCATGTTCATGACCACTGGCAAAAATAAAATTACCGTTCTTCTTGGTAGCTGCAAGCAGCGCAGCGTGTAATGCTTTATAGTCAGGATGGGCTACATCTTGTTTCGAACCAATGTTGGTGCGATACAA
>NNBV01001995.1_pt1 | contig 12298 bp, 8 predicted proteins | sample 1173771 | NCBI WGS metagenome assembly NNBV01 (sample SAMN07173938, study PRJNA388173) | plant metagenome | isolation source: symbiotic tissue sample KVS11 | place: Norway: Troms, Kvaloya island
GTACAGACAGATTGATGATCACTCCACCAAGATCAAAAATGATATTTTTTATTGACTGTATGTTCAACCTATTTCTTGCTTTGAAGCACAAATAAAAAGGCATGAAGGCAGACTGCCTAATTGAAGGTATCAATAATAAAATAAATTAAATTCATCGGCGGGTATCTCCGGAGATAGTCACAGTGACGATTTGTGATCATAAAGCCCGGTTATGAAAAAACTCGAATCTGTTTTCTTGGCATTTCGGCAGAAATACCAGTAATAAAAGGATGAATCTCCTTCATCAGGATTTATATCCATTTTAATGCAATGACGACTTTCATGAACACAAACGCCATTCATCGAATATAAATCCGGCTCAAACTATTTTATTATTCGTTAGGCTTTTCGGGCTTTACATCAGAAGGCGGTAGGTGGTTAAAAGAGTAAATCTGTAGATCAGTAGGAAAACAGGCCAATTTGTCATTCATAAAATATTTTCTTTTTTCACACCACATATAGTGCCCATACCCCTCCTATTATCGAAATTTGTCATAGTAAACCCATTAAAAAAATGAAGAAGTTTGAAGAATTGAAAGCCCTGATTGCAACCTTAGATGACGATGCAGACAAGTTCTACAATAAGGAAAACAATGCAGCTGGCACGCGCTTAAGAAAGGCAATGCAGGATCTTAAGGCTATCGCTCAGGATATACGGACTGAGGTACAGGACATAAAAAATAAAGAGGAAGCGAAATAATCAATTTTATTTTCTGATAAAAGGATCTTCTTTCACAGGAGGATCCTTTTTTTATTGGCTCACACGAGTCACATCAATAATCATGAAATGACCAGGATGCAGGAGTGATTATGAATTACAGGTTCATAAAAAAAGCAGTTACCCAAAATCAGATAACTGCCTAAAATTCAGTGGGCCCAGCTGGGCACGATCCAGCGACCCCTTGATTATGAGTCAAGTGCTCTAACCAGCTGAGCTATGGGCCCGAAAAAAAACGGAGTGCAATCTTACAGGATTTCTTTCAAAATACCTTATTCAATAGGCAAGAGTTTTAAGTAAAACTCAATTTAAGCAGATCTCAATCGTATTTCTTCTCTACCCCGCTATGCGTCACCTTTTGTGGCTGTGACAGAAAGTAATCGCGGATATCGTTCAGGTTTTTTACTTCCATGGGCTTGGAAACAAAGCCAATCACGCAAGGATAAGTTTGGGCTTTTTCGCGATCGGTTATACTGCTGGAACTGGTCAGCACCACTACTTTACTACAACTGGTTATTTTTTCCGGCAGCTGCAGGTATTTATCCAGAAACTCAAAGCCGTCCATCACGGGCATGTTCAGGTCAAGAAGAATAACCTCCGGAAGTTCGTCCGCTTTTTCAAAATAGGCGAGTGCATCCACAGGCGAACGAAATGTGATGACCTGCCTTGCAAAATTATTTATCTCGATGAAACGCTTCTGAACGAACAAATCGATATCGTTATCATCAATTAAAACCGCCAACCCTATACCTGTAGCACTCATGTAAATCTTTGATCTAAATATAACGCTTTACCTCTTCGAATAGTTGACAATGTCGAAAACGATTTCCTGAAAATAAAGTCCAGTTAGCTTTAATGAAACTGAAAAATATCTTAAAATTGAAGGCTTAAACCATTAAACCATGAAATTTACTCGTCTTAACGCTATTTTATTGACGGCTTTAGTCACCCTTATCATTTGGTCGTGCGGATCTAAAAAAGAGGAAAACACCTCTGAAGAGTTCAATCAGGCTGAACAAACTCTGAAGGACCAGATTAAAGACGTAGTTTATAATATCCCCTCTCCTACAGAAATCCCCTACTTGCTGGAAGCAACGGGAGCTGAATTCAACCCCACGTTGATCAACGATCGCAAAAAAGTTGACCAATATGCAAGTATCAACGATAAAGCAGCTCTTAACCTCGGTGTTTACGCTGCTGACATCGGCTACCTTTCTTCGTATGACAAAACTCAGGAAGCGATTGATTACCTGAATGCTGCAAAATCACTGGCTGACAATATTGGTGTGATCGGAGCTTTTGATACCGATGTGCTTGCCAAGTTTGAAGCCAACATCGCGAACAAAGATTCATTGGGTGCACTTTTGAATGAGACTGTTCAAAAAACAGATCGTTACCTGAAAGATGACAGCCGTAACAAGCTGGCTTGCCTGATGGTAACAGGAAGTTTTGTAGAAGGTCTTTACATCTCTACCGGCCTGATCAAATCGTATCCTAAAAACATTCTTCCTGATGATGCACGTAACCTGGTGCTTACTCCATTGATGCGCGTAATCCTGGAACAACAAAAATCAGTATCCGAACTTTTGAAAATGCTGAGCACTGTGGAGCAGACTGAACCCGTTACCACCATCGTAGCTGATCTTACTTCACTGGAAGCAAGCTACCGTGCACTTAACATCGATGAGCAGATCAAGAACAACCGTGCTGACCTGGTGCTGACAGACAAAAACCTGACTGACATTACAGTGATCGTTGAAAAAATCCGTAAAGAGATCGTTAAATAATACTCTTCACGTAAAAAAAAGGGACTGGTTAATCATACCAGTCCCTTTTTTATTTTACACCCTAGGCATCCTTTATTATCTTTATACAACTAAATTTTAACCCTCTATGAGCGAACCCGTTCTCAAAGCGATCATGCGTCTGTTTGCATTGGTAGCCAAAGAAGACCAAGTCACCAAGCAGGAACGGGATCATATCAAAACTTTTCTTGATGATCATTTGAATCAGAAAGCAGTAGAGAGTCATCTCCTGTTGTTTGACGAATACAGTGCACAGCTCAGTTCTTCCATGTCACCACAGCAGGAAGCAGAAACCATTACTACGATCTGCGCAGAGATCAATCAGGAAGTGGCGCAGAAACAGAAAGCGGTGATCATGATGGAACTGATGGACATCATTTTAGCCGATGGCACCATCTCAGCACGTGAAGACTTTCTTGCGAAATCCATTGGTGCTGCATTCAATGTGCATACCTCCGATGTTGATCTGATGAAAGAATTTGTTTTGGCAAAATTGCCGGAACAGGTTCATAGCGAAGAAATACTCATCATCAATTCCATTCATTCGGCTCCCGCCAATTACAAACACATTTATAGAGACGACCTGAATGGCCACGTCTTTATCCTTTACCTGAAGAGCACCCTCACCTACTTCTTCAAATACATTGGTCATACGGATGTATTCCTCAACGGAGTGCCGCAGAAGCCAGGCAACATCAACGTGCTGGCAACGGGTAGTGCCATTCGCTGGGAGCATACCGACCCGGTTTATTTTGGTGACCTGCTCAGCAAGTTCAAAAAGAAATCAGAGTCAACCCGTACCAGCTTCGAAGCTAAGGCTGTTTCCTATCAGTTTAAGAATGGAAAACTTGGCTTACGTGAAGTGAACGTGTTTGAAGAATCAGAAAAGCTGGTGGCATTGATGGGAGCCAGTGGTGCAGGTAAATCAACTCTACTGCATGTTCTCAATGGCACCGAGAAACCTTCACAGGGCCAGGTGCTTATTAACGGTATCGATATCCACCGCGAGCCGGGAAAGATTGAAGGTGTAATCGGATTTGTTCCCCAGGATGATCTACTCATCGAAGATCTCACGGTGTATCAGAATCTATACTTTGCTGCGCGCCTTTGCTTCAATCATCTGGATGAGAAAGCCATTGACACATTGGTGATGACCACGCTGGAAGATCTGGGCCTGGCAGAAACCAAAGATTTGAAAGTAGGATCACCCCTGCGTAAAACCATCAGTGGTGGGCAGCGCAAGCGACTAAACATCGGCCTTGAGCTACTTCGTGAGCCGGCAGTATTATTCTGCGATGAACCCACCTCCGGACTTTCTTCGCGCGATTCAGAAAACATCATTGATCTATTAAAAGAACTGTCGCTCAAAGGCAAATTAGTGTTCGCAGTAATTCACCAACCTTCTTCCGACATTTTTAAAATGTTTGATAAGCTGGTGATTCTCGATACGGGAGGTTACCAGATTTATTATGGCAATCCGGTGGATGCCATTACTTATTTTAAACGCAACATCAACCTGATCAACAGCGATCAGGGCGAATGCCATACATGTGGTAATGTTAACCCCGAGCAGATCTTCAATATCATAGAGACCAAGGTGATTAATGAATACGGGAATTTCACCAGTGAACGAAAGTTTTCTCCTGAACAATGGAACGCGAACTATAAAGAGAAAATAAAAGTAGTACCTGTTGTTCCCTCCAAAGAAGCACCTCATTCTACCCTGAATATTCCAGGCAAAGCAAAGCAGGCACATCTGTTTGGGCTTCGCGATCTGCTCTCCAAGTTGAGCAACCAGCAATACATGCTCATCAATTTACTTGAGGGTCCATTGCTTGCATTTATCCTGGCCTTCATTGTGCGCTATTACAATGCAGACGATACATTCCGTAACGAATATATTTTCAGCAAGAACCTGAACATGCCGGCTTATTTTTTCATGAGCGTAATCGTTGCATTGTTCATGGGCCTTACTGTAAGTGCTGAAGAAATTATACGCGATCGCAAAATATTAAAACGCGAGTCGTTTCTGCACCTCAGCAGAAGCAGTTACTTATTATCCAAAGTCAGCATTCTGTTTACGTTATCTGCTATTCAAACATTAGCCTTTGTTTTGGTGGGCAATTATATTCTTGATATTAAAGGAATGCTACTCATTCATTGGGCGATTTTATTTACGACATCCTGTTTTGCCAATCTCCTGGGACTAAACATTTCCTCTGCGTTCAATTCGGCAGTTACTATTTATATCCTCATTCCTATCCTGCTTATTCCACAACTGATCCTGAGTGGTGTTGTCGTTCGTTTCGATAAGCTCAATCCTGTAATTGGTAACACCGCCACCGTTCCTGCTATCGGAGATATGATGGCATCACGATGGGCTTTTGAAGCGGCAATGGTTGCACAATACAAGGACAATGAGTTTGAAAAGACATTTTACAAATACGACAAAGTCATGTCCGAATCGGATTACAAAAAGATATTTTACATCCCCGCGCTGGAGACCAAGCTGGACTTTGTGAATATGAACCACAAGAGTACCGAACCCGCCATACGCACCGAGGTAAGTAAGAACCTTAAACTGTTACAACACGAAATCAAGGACGAAGTGACTGAAGTAAACAGCAGTGAGTACAAAGATCTTCCCGAAAAACTAACTCCGGAAAAGTACGACACCACCACTTTTAAGAGAACGCGCGAGTTTATGGAGAAGTTGAAGCAGACCTATATCAAACGCTACAACGGAGCCGACAAACAAAAGGAAGACCACCTGAAATCCATGACCAATACGGCAGCTAAAGAAAAAGACTTCGCGCTCTTCAAAGAAAGCTATCAGAATGAAGCCATCATGGAGTTAGTGAAGAACACCACGGAGACACACCGCATTATTGAAAAAGACGGTAAGCTGGTACAGAAAATTTATCCGGTTTATAAAGATCCCGATCCGGAACACATCGTTGATTTCGATGCCCAGTTTTACATGCCTTCAAAACATTTCCTTAGTGCGAACATTGACACCTTCTTTTTTAACCTGGGTGTGATCTGGTCAATGACACTAGTGCTGGCTATTGCTTTGTATTTTGAGGTACTGCGCAAAATCATTGATGCACTCAGTAACATATCCAATCCATTGCCAAAGCGAATGTAGGTCATGTTTTTCTTCCTTTCCAAAACACTGAATTACGTCACCTTACCTTTGGTGATCATTGTCGTTAGCCTGCTATTGTCAGCTATTCTGCGCAAGGCTTCGTGGAAAAAAGTATTCTTCCGGATCGGACTGGGACTGTTACTTTTTCTTAGTAATGATTTCATTGCCAATGAAGTATTCAAGGCGTGGGAACTACCCGCTGTTCCATTCAACGAAGTAAACAAGAAATATGAATGGGGAATTCTTCTTACAGGTGTTACCCGGTCACAATCCCAACCTTCTGATCGTGTTCACTTCGGGCGTGGTGCGGATAGGGTTATACATACGGTGCAGCTTTATAAGCTTGGATACATCAAAAAAATACTGGTGTCCGGAGGCAGTGGCCGGTTAATTGACATTGGTGAAGTAGAAGCTGACTTGATCGCTTCTGCATTGGTGACGATGGGTGTGCCCGAAGAAGATATTGTTAAAGAAGGTGAATCACGCAACACTTATGAGTCGGCCATCGCTGTAAAAAAAATACTGGAAGGTAAATTTACTCCGGAGCAATGTGTACTCATCACTTCCGGATATCACATGCGAAGATCCCTGGCTTGCTATAAGAAAGCCGGTTGGAACACCGATACATTCAGTACCGACATTGTATCACATAAACGAAATTTTACGTTCGATTCATTCATCGTTCCCGGCCTGGATGCGCTTGTCATGTGGCAAACCTTAATCCGCGAGTGGGTGGGTATGATAGCCTACAAAATGGCCGGCTATATCTGACCAAAAACTCTGTACGATCAGCGTGCATATTTGTAACAAAGCTGTACCTTTGCCCTGAATTACAGACTGTTGTATTTTTTGGTCTTATTGATTTTTTAAACTGAATGCAGGACAATCAACTGCCGCGTGTACTGCTGCTTACCTTCCTCGTTACCGGAGTTCTTCTTTTACTCTCCGCTGTTCCGCCATTGACTTTGGCGGGAACCAAACTCAGAAAAATAAACCTGCTTTCGGATCTCAGGAAAGATAAGCCCAAAGCAGTAGCCAAAGTGAATTCCAAAACAAAAAACAAAAAGAGTAAGAAGGATAAAAAATCACGCGAAAGTCTCAAGGTGAGAAATCTTTCCTGTCCGAAAGGAGTCACTTGCATTGAAGACTACAGCGAAAATAAAAAAGCATTAGAAAATTTTGTACAGGCATTGAAGGAAGTGAACAACCGGCCTGTACGCATTGCATTCTTTGGTGATTCATTCATTGAGGGTGATATTCTTACTGCCAGCTTTCGTGATACACTGCAATCCATCTATGGTGGCCGCGGAGTAGGTTATGTACCACTCACATCAGAGGTAGCACGCTTCCGTACAACTATCCAACACAGCTTCGCTAACTGGAAAACGTATTCTTTTGTTGGTAAAAAAAATCCGTTCTCTCCATTAGGTACTCCCGGCTATTGCTTTGTGCCTGAAAATAATAATGAAGTAGAATTCAAACCCGGCAAGCGAAGAGTAAATAGCCATTTCAACACGGTTCGGCTTTTTTACAAAAGTTCACTTCACGATTCGCTACACTACACGATCAACGATACGCTTCATCGCTCTGTAGCACTGGATACTTCCCGTTCGCTGAAACAACTAACACTAAAAGTAAAAGATGCTAAAAGTGTCAAATTTAATTTCCATCCTTTTGATAGTTTGAAAACCTATGGGGTAAGCTTTGAAGAGGGCAAAGGTATCTATGTAGACAACCTTTCTATGAGGGGCAATTCCGGCATGGGTTTATCACAGGTATCCAATGAAATGCACCGTCAGTTCAACCGCTACCAGGATTATAGTTTGATTATATTGCAATACGGACTGAACGTAGCATCTGAGGAAGACACAACACATTATATCTGGTACACTCAAAAAATGGTTCGTGTTGTGAATGCCTTGAAAGAAAGCTTTCCTAAGAGCAGTATACTTATTGTGAGCGTGAGTGATCGCAGCAGCAATCAGGAGGGTCAGTTTGCAACCATGACAACTATTCCTGATATGGTGGAGGCACAACGTGAGATAGCACGCAAATGCAAAGTCGCCTTCTGGGATTTATATTCGGCTATGGGTGGGCAAAACAGTATGCTGAAATTTGTTGAGGCCACTCCTCCCCTTGCTGCAAAAGATTACACGCACCTTACCTTCCCTGGTGGCCGAAAACTGGCACGGTTGCTTACTGAAACAATTTTACATGAACGCAAACGCTATGAGCCAAAGAAAAAATAGAAGCCTCCTGCTCGTGCTGTTTAGTATGATCACGGGACTGATCATTGCGCAAGACACGGTTTCTTTCTCGTATCGCAAATATGGTTTTGAAAAACCGGAAGAGAATGAGATTATGAATTCGGAAGTGCTCTCTGACTTCTTTGAACGGCTTTATCAATTGCAAAAAGGAGTTAACAGCCAGGTCAATATTGTTCACATTGGTGACTCACATATACAAGCTGATTTTTTAAGTGGCACCGTACGTCAGAACATTCAACACGATTTTGGAAATGCAGGAAGAGGGTTGATCGTACCCGGCCGCGTAGCACACACCAATGAGCCATCCAGTATCTATACCACATCGAATACCAACTGGGAAGCCAAGCGAATTGTATATCCGGACCAACCCCTACCGATTGGTATTGGAGGAATCACTATTCAAACCTCGTTACCGGAAACGCGGTTAACCATAAAAACATTAAGCAATCCCACCAACGACTATCGGTTCAATGCGCTTACCCTTTTCTATCAAAAAGATTTTAAAAGTTTTAACATAGCGGTGAAAGATTCGGTGGGTAACAACATTGCGTATGCGGGTGGTTACACGTTTGAGCCCTATATCAATACTTCGCGCATACTTTTGCCGATCAGCACCAGCCAGGTTACACTTCAAACACTACAGGCGTTGCCTGAGCAAAATCAATTTACTCTTTTTGGTATCAGCCTTGAAAACGGTAAGAAGGGTGTGCTCTATCATACCATTGGTGTGAACGGAGCCAAGTTTAAACACTACAATACGGCACGCTTCTTTGCGGAGCAGACTACGGTGCTACATCCCGATTTGTTTATCATTTCTCTGGGCACCAATGAATCGCTGGATTATCCGTATACCGATCCGCAGCTTTTCAATTACATCGACCAGATGGTGGAATCGCTTCGTGCAAAGAATCCCAGTGCCAAGTTTATTCTTACCGTTCCCGCTGATCACTACAGGAAGAAGACGAGAAGAAACCCCGGACTTAATGTGATCCGTGATACCATCATGCGTTATGCACAACAACGAAATTTATCCTATTGGGATCTTTACCAGGCAAGCGGTGGTATGCATTCTGCCGATCTTTACAAAAAGTACAATCTCCTGCAACGCGATGGCGTTCATTACACCAAAGAAGGTTACGAATTTCAAGGCAATCTGCTTTACGCAGCACTGGTAAAAGCTTATAACGTATATGTTTCCTATCGACATCCATAAGCTTTTTCAGCAATTTGTCTATCATCCCCGCGAACCTCTGATTTTCAACAGCGGGTTCTTTCTCTTTTTGTTTTTGGGTTTTCTATGCATCTACACGTTACTGCATAAGAACCATCGCGCCAAGCTCACTTTTGTCACCCTGTTCTCGCTTTACTTCTATTATAAGTCCAGTGGAATTTATTTTCTTATCCTGATCGGATCTACAGTAGTGGATTATGCGCTCGCTAATCTGATCTACCAGGCAAAAACACATTGGAAAAAATACCTGCTTCTTGTTTTCAGTCTCATCATCAACCTGGGAATGTTAGGTTATTTCAAATACACCAATTTTCTTCACGAGATCTTTAGCGGACTAGCCGGTATACCTTATAAGCCCTTCGACATATTTCTTCCTGTTGGCGTTTCCTTCTTTACATTTCAATCGTTGAGTTATACCATTGACATCTATCGCGGTAATCTGAAACCAGTAGACAATATTCTTGATTACGCGTTCTTTGTTTCCTTTTTCCCGCAGCTGGTAGCAGGGCCAATCGTTCGTGCAGTAGATTTTATCCCTCAGATTTATAAACCCACGTTTGTCACCCGTGAAATGCTGGGCCGAGGTATATTCCTGATCTGCACAGGTATGTTTAAGAAGGTGATTATCTCGGATTACATCAGCTTGAACTTCGTGGATCGGATCTTTGACGCTCCTACCCTATACACCGGTCTTGAAAATCTTTTCGGCGTATATGGATATGCGCTACAGATCTATTGCGATTTCTCCGGCTACTCCGACATGGCCATTGGTATCGCGCTGTTATTAGGGTTTCATTTCCCGCTCAACTTTGATTCTCCTTATCAGTCAAGGAACATCACCGAGTTCTGGCGAAGATGGCACATCTCGCTTTCTACCTGGTTACGCGACTATCTGTACATCTCATTAGGAGGAAATCGTAAGGGGAAATTCAGGACATACGTTAATTTATTTCTGACCATGGTGTTAGGTGGATTGTGGCATGGTGCTTCTTTCCGTTATATACTTTGGGGAGCATTGCATGGAGCAGCTTTGGCACTCCATAAATTTTATAGTTCGCTGGGTATTACTTTATTCAAAACTGAAAATGAAGGAGTAAAGAAAATCACCAACCTGCTCTGTGTGATCATCACATTCCACTTCGTTTGTTTCTGCTGGATATTTTTCCGCGCAGCGAACATGACGATAGCAGGCGAAGTCATCTCCCAGATTTTTACCAGCTTCCATCCACAGATTTTCTTTGAGTTTGTTTCCGGATATAAAATAGTATTGTTGCTGATGTTACTTGGTTACGCGCTTCACTTCATTCCCAAATCCATTGAAGTACAATCTGAAAACTGGGTGACCAACTCTTCACTGGCCGTGAAAGCAACACTGGTAGTTGCTGTTATCATATTAGTGATTCAAACCAAATCAGCTGGCATTCAGCCATTCATTTATTTTCAGTTCTAAACAATCTCTTCACGATTGTTACAATACAAGTCTGTTAACTAGCGATCGTATCCATCGACAGTTCCTCGACAGGAATATCATCAATCATTCGAAGTTTGCTAGTGCTTAATTCAGAAATCAGTTTTGATTTATTACCTACAATACAATTTATCGATTGTCAGCGGAAGTCATAATGCCACGCCAGATTGAATTAGCAGGCCGCTGGTTTCACCTCTGTTTATCATGATCGCTGGCGATCATGATAAACAGAGTCTCTTTCAATCACAGCCATCAAAAACGCCCAGCGCTTTTGATGGCTGTGATTTTCTTCTTGCGCGACTACTCCCCTTTCTATGGAATGCCCTCTGTACAGCGCGCAAGGAAGGATGAACTTTATAAAGTAACTGGATCATTCATAGCTTATCTCTATTGCTAATGACCATTATAGGTTGATTCAATGTCGCTAACTTAAAAAAATGGGTCACATCATTATCAATTGGGCTAAAGCCCCTTCCTTTCTATTTCTTATTGGGGCTGACTAAAAAGCCAAGATTTCAAAAAGGTAAAAGATTTAGGATTCAGTTCAGGTGAACCCAGTTTCACAATTGATATGCTGTCTGTTTCAGAGCTATTCTTGACACGGCATGGTAATTCTGTTGTTAAGCAGCCTTCTTGAGGCCATGAAGATGGATCTTTCGTAGATTGTGTGCCATGGCAATGAAATTGATTTCGGTTTTTACTTTATGCAATCCCCTTACGTGAAAACGTCTGAAGCCCATGTTGTGCTTTATGTCGCCAAAACAACTTTCTATTTCTATACTTCGCTTTCTTCTTAATAGCTTGCCCTGGTCGCTTTTGAGATTTTCTCTCGCTTTAACTTTATAGCGTTCTAGCTTGGGATTGACTTTTAAAGTTCGGTTAGCACCCTTCTCTGATTTACAACAGCTTTTATAAAACACACAATCACTACAGTTGTCGCATGCATATTCTTTAAACTCTGTTTTATAACCGGTGCGTCTGTGGGTTTCGGTGTAGGTTCTTTTTAAAACAAGAAGTTCATCATTAGGACAGCTGTAGGTATCGGTGGCCTGATCGTAATAAAAATTATCCTTTAAAAAGATCTTGTCTTTATAGCTGGGTTTTAGTTCGGCATGAAAGGAAGGGAACTTAAGATAACTGTTGATCTGCTTTTGTTCCAGCAACTCATAATTTTGAGCGGTGCCAAAAATACTGTCTGCAATAATGCTTGATGGTGGAAACGGTTGTTGCGGGGCAGTGTGCTCCATATGTTCTTGAAAACATGCTCCATCATTGGTGTTTTGATGAACGCTTACCCCGGTGATGAATTGCTCCTCACATCCAGCCATCACATTATAGGCCGGAAGTATCTCTACTTTATTTTTCATCATCATCGCACTGGCATCGGTATCGGTTTTATTATATCCACTACGTGTGCCGGAGATCTCCATTTGCTTTTCGTATTTCTGGATCTTTCCGCTGGCTTTTTTTAGTTTAGTTTCCAGGCTTTTGGCTTTGATGCGCGTTCTCTTATCGAGGGTACTTTTTATCTTTTCGTTAAGGGTAGCAATGTGTTTGTCTATATCTGCTCTGCTAATGGTGGACGCCTGGCCATGTTCTTCCAGATCGCGATCTGCATACTG
>NNBV01003117.1_pt1 | contig 12289 bp, 3 predicted proteins | sample 1173771 | NCBI WGS metagenome assembly NNBV01 (sample SAMN07173938, study PRJNA388173) | plant metagenome | isolation source: symbiotic tissue sample KVS11 | place: Norway: Troms, Kvaloya island
ACTCCCAATGAATCATTTCTACAACGGTTGCAGTCTGCTATGTTCTTATAGCAGGAAAATGAATCTCTACGTATTTAAACGAATTCCGCCTGAGCGAATCGGCCTGTCGTACTTCCGAATCTAAACGGTAGATCATCAGATATTTAYAATATCAGTKTAAGGATTTTCTCCTCTGTTWCGCATATTCATATTTTATGAACAAGAATAACCTMTATAGCATATTAATCTCCTTTTCTCTAAGTGGACTTTTAGTCCTTGGTTATCATTTATTGAGTAAGAAGGACAATATCGTATACGTAGATTCTGCCAAGTTGCTGAATGGTTATAAGGGAATGGAGGATGCGCGAAAGTCATTCCAAAATAAAGCTGTGGCCTGGAAGTCAAACATAGATACACTAACGGCTGAAGTACAAAAACAGATAAGTAGATATGAGAAAGAAAGTGTACGAATGAGCACGAAGGAAAAATTGCTTTTTCAGGAATTGATCAAGACCAAGCAGACAAGTCTGATGGATTACCAACGCGCAATGAATACGCAGGCACAGCAGGAAGATTCTAAAATGACAGCCGAAGTAGTTGATCGGATAAACATATATCTCAGGAAGTATGGGGTAGATCATGGGTATAAAATAATTATCGCTGCTACGGATTATGGGAATGTCGCTTATGGTGATGAGAGCTTAGATATTACTAACAATATCCTTGTTGGACTCAATAAAGAATATCAGGGACATTAGCGATATGCGAAAGTATTGTTTTGCTCTTTTGATTTTAGCGGCAGTTGGTTGCTCCTCTCCCAAGGAGATGACGGTCGAGGAATTAAACAAATATATAACTGAACCTGAACATAGTTTAGTGAAATCAGTAGAACAAAATGGATATACCATAAATGTGATTTTTCGACCTACCGATCTGTTAGTGAATCAGGAAATAGATGGCCGTGAAGGATTGATAGGGGAGGATAAGTTAAAATCAATAAGACGTAAATATGCATCTCACTATTATTTTATGTTGGAGTTGTCTAGGAATAACCGCGAAGCACTGATGCCTGACGGCGATCCTGAACAGTATGGAGGGTTGTTACAAAATCTTTCTTTTCGGATGCACGATTATGTGATGCTTTTGACTTCGAAAAAAGATACTATTTATGTGGCCGACTTTGTTATGGATAGAACCTATGGGTTAAATAATTCGACAAATATATTGTTCGCGTTCAGTAAAGAATCAGCAAAAGATAAAGAATGGGTGCAGTTCAATTTGAAAGAGTTCGGATTAGGAACTGGGGATCAGCGATTTCGATTCGGATTGAAAGATCTTGAGCAAGTGCCTTCAGTAAAGTTTAATATAACAGTGAATCAGTAAATCATGCGATCTAAAAGAAAGACTTTGCGTTTCATTTCCATTTTTCTGCTATTGGAAATGAGTAGTACTATTTTATACCCCACAGTTTCTTTGGCACTTACCTCTGGGCCAACAGCACCAGAAGCGACAAGCTTTGAACCGGTAGACACGACCGATGTAGTGAACTTGAATTCGGGTGACTTTGTATATAATATTCCATTGTTAGAAGTACCTGGACCTTCAGGAGGCTACCCTTTATCATTGTCTTATCATGCCGGAGTTCAACCCAATGAAGATGCAAGTTGGGTCGGTCTTGGCTGGTCACTAAATCCAGGTGCAATTAATCGATCTCAAAGTGGTCTTCCAGATGATCTAAGTTCATCTACTGGTGTGAATAGAACCTTCTGGGAAGGTGGAGAATCGAAATCATTGTCAATTGGAATAAGCATTGGACAGAGCGGTGCAAATAGCATTAGTGCTGGACTCTCTTATTCAGAAGACACTTACAGAGGAGTTGATCAGAGTTTTTTTGTGAAATTTGCAGATAATAAAAATGGTAATGGAGTTTATCTTTCCTCAACTGGTGTTTCTGTTGGAATTGGTCTCGGAGCAAGCGGTGCAGTAAATATTCCGGTTAGCGGAGGCTCAACTCCTTCCTTTGGCAATTCGAATTTTGATAACCTCACCTCAACCGTATCAGGGTTAGAAAACATGGATTTGTCATTGAGTACGGTTAAGACTGTAGTTGCATCTCGTATTGGTTATCGGCTTCAATCCCTTAATTCAAAAAGTGGAAATGTAACTACCAGTGGTTATAATTTTTTTGCAACCATTCCAATTAAAGCATATGACCTAACGATTCAATTAGGAAAATCTTATCAAAGATATTGGATTGACGAGTCTGAGCTTTCTATTTTGACTGGTTCCCTTTACACTCCACAAACCCGTCTTACCGGAACTGAAATAGCGAGCAGAGCATTTGATAATTATGATCTCCCTGTCATTCTTGATTACAACAATCCTAAAATTGAATTGTCAGATAAATATCCAGGAGGGACATTTGCAGACTACGATCAATACCAGGTAATGGCCCAGGGAATCGGAGGAAGTATTCGTCCTTATCATTACAAATCCAATTTATATCGTCAAACAAGAAAGGATACAGATGGTACTACGATTTTGACACGCTCCTATGGGATAATGCAAAATCTCAAGCCAACATTCCGGTTTGAAGGAGACTTCTCAAATAGATATGATTTTACAAATCTTCAATTTGAACCGTATACACAACAGGAGCCACTTGGCTACAATACAACTACTCCAGCTACATTAACAGGTGAGTCAGGTACCGATGGTTATAATGCGGCTAAAAATAAACTTGCAGGATCCAAACATATAGAGTGGTACACCAATGCGCAGGTACTGGATCGAAACGGAGATCCAGCCACCAACCCAGCCATATTAGATGGCTTCCTTAATTGTATTGCTCCGGGATTTGTTAGATCTGCGAATGATCAGATAGGAGGGTTTAAAATTATCAATGACAACGGAATCACCTATCACTTTGCGCTGCCTGTGTACAGCTTTGAAGAGTATTCGTATTCGGGTAGAACGGATGATAAAGGTAAAGAGTATTTTAATCACTACTCCAAACCTGAAAAATATGCCTATACATGGTTGCTTACTGCCGTGACGGGGCCAGACTTTGTTGACCGTAATACCAATGGTTATGCAGATCAGGGAGATTGGGGATACTGGACTTCTTTTGAGTATGGTAAATGGGCATCTGACTTCGGATGGAGAAACCCTTCAGAAGGTTTTAATAAAGATATCGACCAGGATTTTGATTTTTTTTCGAAAGGCAAGAAAGAGGTGTATTACCTCAACTATATAAAGACCAACACGCATACTGCAGTGTTTGTAAAAGAGCTAAGACCTGATGGTAAAGGGACAACATCGCTTTACAAAGAAGCAAGAAAGAATGATAATGTAGATTATCTAGATGCAGGGGGATTTGATCCAATCAACGAGACTATTTACCCTGTGAGTACTTTAAAGCTGACAGAAATTCACTTATTGAAGAATGAAGATCTTAAGTGGGATTTGCCAGCAAGAAGCTCAATTTACAATCAGTCCATGGGAGGAACTCTCTTTCATCAGGGAAAAAATATAATAGATATACATGACATTAGTGATATTAGAAGTCAGATTGTGAATGTTTCCCAACGAAGTATAATTTTAAATACTGACAATTCCCTCTGTGCAAAAACGGCAAATAGTTTTTTTTCAAAATTGGACGTGCTAAACACTTCAAATAGTGCAGACGCGTTAGGTGTGCGCAGAGGAAAACTGACATTGACATCCATAAAGACCTTAGGCAACTCGGGCGCTGATTTGTTGCCTACCACCAAATTTATTTATGATGTAGTAGAAAGTCCAGTCGTACCTTCTTTTAATGTTACTCAGAGCCGTAGAAATGTACCCGAAGTTGTTGATATTAATAGCTCCGTACCCGGTTATGGTAGCTTCAAACCTAATGATCTGATAAAACTTACTCAGAATGGAAATGAGCTTTATGGAATCATTTTATATAAAACTGAATCATCGATATATCTGCAAATGACAAGAAATGGTTCTTTGGCATTAGGTCCAGCGACCAATTTTCAAGTGACAAAGAATCCGTGCTATCAAAAGGATTTTTATGATATGTGGGGAATGTATAAATCGGACTACATAGCAATGGATCCAAATATTCGAACTTCCTGGGGGGGTGCTCCAATACCAGAAAATATAGGGAGAATGACAACACCTTTATCTGCTCAATCAACAGATGTTTGGTCATTAAGAGAAATTGTAACTCCGTTGGGAGCAAAAATAAAAATTGACTATGAATCAGATAGCTATTCGAATGTTTTGAAAAGTTTAACGGACTATCAGATAAAAGATATTACAGTACATGATGCGAATGCCCAGCAGTTGAAAGTGACGTTCTATAATAATATTTCAAATCTGGCGATAGCCAGTGGAGCGTTGCTACCAATGGCAACTTTGTTCAGACGTTTTGGTGACTCTCCGTGGGTGGTAAAAGCGGAGTGTAATGGAACGGAGATGGATAAAATTTATATATGGACCCCACTCAACGCTCAACCAAATAATCCTTCCGCAACATTTATCTCAAAAGGTGCAGATTATATAATTGTTCATGATACCTTTTTGTTTACGGAAGTGACGCGACCAGTTGATGAAGTTATTATGATTGATCCAGCGACTTATATCCCAACTTCGGCCTCAAGTGGCCTGCGATACGACTTTGGTGCTAGTGAGTTAGTTTCGGGCCAGCTTCTTCTCCCCAATGCAATGCAGAGTAGCTATGGAGGAGGTATAAGGGTGAAGGCAATTAAGCTTGAATCAAATGGAGTTATACGTGAAACGCATTATGACTATAGCAATGGGGTAACTTCTTATGAACCTTTGGGATTCAAATTACAAGCAAGTCTGATAGATGCTGATTTTTCTTCTTGTATAAAAGAAAAAGAGAAAGCAATTGTTTCGGATTTTAGTTCCGCAAATTATTATAAAAGCGTATTGGGGAAATTTCTAAGCGTAATAGCAGCATCTCGGGAGCTCCCATCTCCGGGAGTGCTTTATGGAAATGTAACCGTTACGGAACGCATATATGATACTAACAACTCGACTACGATAGATCTTCCGGGGCACACAGAATATGAATATGAAGTATTCACCCCCGATCTGGTGAGTGTGGATGGATATAATGGTGTAGTTGCCTTGCCGGTAACACCCCCTGTAAATCAAATCATTGATGGAATGAATACCAAATCCGTAGGTGGGGAGTCGGCTGTAATTGATGATTTCAGTGCACGCATTGGCAATTTACGAAGGATGACATTTTTTAATTCCGATAATCAAAAAATGAGTGAAACAAAATTGGAATACCTGCACGATCAACTGACAAATGAAAATTATAAAGCAAAGATAAAATCCGACTTTAAAAATCAAGGGGTAGTCAGAGAGACATTCGTTGATGCAAGGTTTGTAAGGGATACCGATGCCAAGTATAACCTGATAGGCGTAGTTAGCCAGAAGAATAAATACCCGAGCATCCAAACAGCAATAGAAAAGCATGACTACAAAACAGGAATTGTTAGTCGTTCAGAAAACAAAAAATTTGATTTCTATTCCGGTCAGGTTACGCAATCGCTTTCCAGTGATGGATATGGTAATTATTATATATCCGAAACTACTCCTGCTTATCGACAATACAGTTCGATGGGCTTGGCAACTCTCTCGGGAAAAAACATGCTGACGCAGGAAGCAATGGCAGTAAGTTACAAAGTGATGTCAGCAATTGATTTAACGAAGGTTGGAGTGCAATCAGCAAACGTTCAAACATGGACAGATAAAAGTGTTGTGGAAACAGGTACAAGTTCCATTGTACAGCCAGGGATATGGAGAAAGCATGCGTCCTTCTCATTTGTGGGAAATGATACAGATGAATTAAGACCGGATGGATTCCATAAAATAGAAGACTTTACTCCTTTTAATGGTTGGGATTTTGATGCTAATGCACCTGATCGATGGCTGTTAAGTTCCAGGCTTAAAAGATATGATATGTATTCTCACGGACTTGAAGCAGTTGACATGAATGATAATTATGCAGCAACCCGTATGGATCGAAATCAACAGAGAGTTATCGCTTCGGTTGTAAATGCCAAGTACAAAGAATTCGCTAATTCCGGTGCCGAATATTATGCAGGAAACATGGATAAGGAAGGTGATGTTTCTAGAGGGGAGGGCAACCCTTCATCCGGACATAAGCACACCGGAACCTATAGCCTGTTAGTTGGGGTTAATAAAATAGGATTTAATTATACGCTAAGTTCCCCGGCAGCCGATTTAACAAAGAAATACCGCGCAAGTGTTTGGGTATATGCGCCAGGCGATGCCGAATCACAAGAAGACTTGGACAAGATTGAATTATTTTACTCAGTTAATAACCAGCAGGTGGCATCTGTCCATCCGATCCTACAAAAAAATAAATCAAAGAGTTGGTACCTGCTCAATTTGGATATTCCTCCCAATTCAAATAGCCAGGTTGTGATTGGAGTTAGGAATGCAACTCAAAGAGGTATTTACTTTGATGATTTTAGGGTACATCCTTTAAATTCTGTAATAACTTCTTATGTATACGATCCATTTACAGGTCAGGTGAATTACATGCTTGATTCGAAAAACCTCTACTCGAGATTTGAATACGACCGAATGGGACGACTAATAAGGTCGAGTAAAGAACTGCTGAATTTTGATTTCGGCCAGGGAAAAGAAAGCTATAGAGCCGACCATGTGTTAAGCGAAATGAAATACAACTTCGGAAAAAATAATTGATATGAAGAAAATAAGTGGTTTTAGTAGTCGCGTCTTCATTTTATCTTTCATTGGTTCATTTGTATTATATTTTTCTACATACGCCCAAACGGTTACCCTTGTAAGATTTGCATGTCCTGACGTATCAAAAAGTACCTTTATTGATGAGAATTATCGGCCTGAAACGTCAGATTATGTTTGTAGCTCAGGCACAAAAGTATATCACAAAGTAAAAGCAGGGGAGGAATTTACAACGGAAATAAAGGCAACCCGTCTTGATGATGGACCACATCGGGCTCAGTTAGATATTACATGGAAACCAGGTGTTACTTCCGGGAAAGTAACGGTCGAAATCTGGTATACCAAGTATATCTGGAGGGCGTCTCGTCTCAGGTGTAAATCTGATGAACGCTACTTGTGCACGTATGAAATTTATAAAGGTTATGATTACGTCAACCCGACAGGAACCTTTACCGGAAAATTTGATGCTACAGTCCCAACGGATAATTCAGAAAGTATTTTTAATCTGCAATTAATTCCGTCTAGTAAATCGCTACCCATAACCAAATTAAGGTATAAAAATGGGATAAGTCCGAATTATATTGAAGAGAACGTTACAGGAAGTAGGAATAGATACAGCTCCGTGCCAATTACTTTTCATACAATAGGTAAAGGGCCATTTTATATCGATGTTGATTTGCTGGTCGAAAATGGTACCCAATGTTCCAAGTGGATCGCCATGGAAAGATTCCAAGTGAATGTGTCATCCAGTTGTTATAAGGATAAATTTTTACAGGTGTTCATCACACCAGTAGGACCCGATGTGAAATCATTTGATTTACCAAAAGCATTTGGTGTAAAGAGCAATCAGAGTTATACGTTGAATGTAACAGGCTTGACTGACTTTGCCAGTAATTATCAAGTTCACTTCGAAGACTTTGGAGCAGATGTCATACGAAATGGTAGCGCATTCACGCCCTTAAAGAAGGGTAGTTATGAAATTACTATTACAGCAAATGTGGAAGGCTGTCCGGCACCAGATGCGGTCGGAATTATTGTTGATGGAGAAAGTTTTCATATCGAGCAGAAGTGCCCGGTCGTCCTACCAGCAGATATATCTTTGTTTTATCCTGAACTCGTCCCCGCTGATCTTCCTCTCAGGCACTTCACTGCTTACGTAAAAACAGAGCGTCATATCATCATTAATCCAGGTGTTACACTTGAATTAGGTGCTGAATTGATACTGGACGTAGCAGAAGAGGATCCAGACGATATCATCGACAGCGATGCTGTAATTAATTTTACAGAACAAACATCGTACGATGAATATGGTCGTGTTACCGGAGCTAGCCGAAATTATTTTGATGATAAAGGTACTCCTCTGCAAACCCAGTATAAAGATGTTTCCGCAAACGTAATGCTGGCCACAGCCACAATGTATGATGCTTACCAACGAGGTGCAATTTCTACTTTGCCTGCTCCAGTCAGAACTATCACTCCTGATGAATGTGCCAATGATTCTGACGCAAAGTCTGTGCAGGTTAATTTTAAATTCAAACCTGATTTTATTAAAGGGGCTATCGATAAGAAGCCTTATGACTATACCCACTTTGACCTGACAAAAGAACTAATGCCAGAGGCTGTTGATGCAACCACTGACCAAACACTTGGCTGGTACTACAGTTCCAACAACACGAAGGAACCTCTGGTTGCCACGACACAATATCCGTATAGCAGGGTTTTGTTTCAGAAGGATGGCAGTGGGGAAGTAAAAGGCGGCACAAGGCCTGGTGATGAATACAAGGCCGGAAGCACTGACTTAAATCTTGCTACATCAATTAATAGTGCGGTAGAATCAATTGATGATGCATTATTTAATGCATCTCCCAAAGGTTACCTAACAATTCGAAGTAATGAATTGCATCTTTCGAGTCCTGCCACAATCATAGGAAATTTTGTGAAAACTACCTCAATGGATGAAGGCGAAAATAAATCCGTAGTCTATAGCGATAAATCTGGAAGCGCACTCATATCTGTTTATTACGGTAAAGGAAATACACCCATCACAACGAACTATAATTTCTATGATGATGCAGGCCACCTGCTAGTCAGCATTTCTCCCAATGGCTTTATACAATACACAGGAACAAATTTTTCTGATATTGATAAAACAGTGTACTTCTATAATGGCAGAGGGCTTCTCTCAGCTGTAGAAGAAAAGATAGCGGGTAGTGCTGCAAATGGGATTAGCCGAACGGAATACATTTATCGTAAAGACGGAAGTATTCGTTTCTCTCAAAATGCTGAGCAACGAAAAGATCCCCTGAATAGATATTCATACACTAACTATGATAATTCGGGCAGGTCAATTGAATCGGGTGAATACACTGCAGGGGCATCGGGAATAGTTTTTAATTCTCTTGCAATGAAGTCCATTCTTGAAAACACAATGACAGATGGTGGGCTAACCGAAAATAATGCTACTAAAAGGGAGCGGCACTTTATCAACTATGACGATACCCAAAATGATATTCCTGATGGTAGAGTTCAACGATTTGTTTATGGTGCAGTGTCTTCTACAAGCAAGGACAATAAAATTAAAACGTGGTACAGTTATGATGAACAAGGGCGATTAGAATGGATGGTGCAGGACATCACTAACTTAGGTGTAAAAACAGTTGATTACCGCTATGGCCAAACCGGCCAAATACAGGATGTGATCTACCAGATAGGAAAAACCAAAACGAAAGAACAATTCACGCATCATTATGAGTATGACTTAAGTGGTCGATTGAAGAAAGTGTATACCACACCTGAATTATTGGTATATGATGTAAAGGGGAAACTGGATGGAGTTAGTTATACTGAACAAGGAGAGATCGATAATCCCGGGCAGATGGAACTTCAGGCTACTTATCACTATTACCTGCATGGTCCGCTTAAGCGGATTGAATTGGCCAATAAGCTTCAAGGCATTGATTATATATACACGGCAGATGGAGCATTGAAGTCAATCAATCATTCGGATCCGGTTTCTGCCAAAGATCCGGGCGGTGATGGCTTCACAAATGATTTCGAAAAGGATGTTTTCGGGATGACACTGGATTATCATGCGAATGATTATATGGCATCCAACGGTACATCCAATTCAATTTCAAATACAACTGTGATTGATCAGTATACGGGGTTGATAAAGGCGATGCGCTGGCATAGCCCGATTGAACCGGACAAGCAGTTTGCCTATTCCTATGAATACGATGAGCGTGACCAGTTCAAACGGGCGGATTGGGGAACGATTAATCCTTTAGGGATACTTATACAGAACACGACATTGAATCCCTATTTGGAAGAAGTAACCAGTTACGATAAGAATGGAAACATCAATGCATTAAAAAGAAATGCGGGCATTAACTTTCTCAATTCGGACAATGCGAATATTACCATTGCTGATTTCTCCTACCATTATAAGCCCAATACCAATATACTGGATAACATCACTCAGGGCAGTGCAACTCCACCAATCAATTCCTATACATATGATGACCTTGGTCAGATGACCAAGGAAACAGAAGGGACGAAATCAAAATATGTAGTCTATGATGTAAGTGGTAAAGTGACAGAGGTGTATATGGATGCAGCCAAAACGAAACTGATTACTTCATTTACCTATGATGACCGGGGGTACAGGCTAAGTAAAACCACACACAATACAAAACCAGATAAAGAAGGACAGTTATTAGAGACTACCTGGTATGTTCGTGACGCTTCTGGTAACATACTGTGTACGTATTCTAAACTAGAATCTTCAGCAGACCCAGTCCGCCCTGTTGAGATGCCGATATACGCGGCAAGCAGAATAGGTTTGTATGATCCCAATGACGGTTATAGCTCTTATGAAATAGCGGATCATTTAGGTAATGTCCGTGCAGTAATTGGTGAAAAGATTATTGACACCTACATGGCTACTCTGGAACCAGAACGAACTCAGGAAGAACTAGTAGATGACGAATTCATACGTTTAGAATCATCGTCCACGGCACCTTCTTTTAATCATACACCAACCGATTTTGACGTAGATGGGGTTCCTTTTCATATTGACGGACCTAATCGTGTCAATCGACTAAACAACAAACCAAATGGAGTATCCACTCCTGATCCGATTGGAACAGGAATTATGGTATGGGTACACCCAGGCGATGTGATCAATATGAAAGCATTTGCCAAGTATGCAAACTTTGACTCCAATAAAAAGGATTTCCTTCCTGCAATAGCCACCTTCCTTTCCACTTCATTCACGGGGGCAGCAATGGTAGACGGTGCTTCCATGTTCAGCGTAGTGAATACACCTGGCTTTGCAGCATTGCCAGTGTGGACGGGGCTGGACGACAATCAACCGAAAGCCTTCTTAAATTATTTGCTTTTTGACAACAACTTTAAATTACAACAAGACGGTTTTAAGTTCGATCAGGTAAGCTCAGCAGCGGACATCGCACAAGCCCCTGACCCAATGAACCATCCGCACGAGGAACTCTCATTGGAAGTAACGATTCAAAAAGAGGGTTCCCTCTATGTCTATGTTTCCAATCAGAGTGAGCAGAACATGGATGTCTATTTTGATGACCTTACTGTAAAGCAAACCTACTCCAACATTGTAGCAGGAGGAGACTTCTATCCATATGGATTAGGTATAAAAGACCGCCAGATTGATCGAGATAATTATAGACATGGCTACCAGGGGCAGTTTGCTGAAAAAGATTTAGAAACGGAATGGAATCATTTTCAGCTGAGAGAATATGATCCTGTAGTTGGAAGATGGATCGGCCCTGACCCTGCCGGCCAATACTATTCCCCTTACATAGGAATGGGAAATAATCCAGTAAGCGGAATTGATCCTGATGGAGCGTATACAAAATGGGGAGCTCTATTGCGAAGTGGATTTGGATTGTGGGGTGATATTTACCAAAGTGGCTCGGATGGTGCTTATGGTGAACGAGAGGTTTGGGGGTTTAATGCGTTTGGAAAATCTTACTTCGGTAATGATGCAAGAAGTTCTTTATTTGATGGTTTTTCTGAAAGAATTCAAGCAGCTGCTTTTCAAGATTACTTTTCGCATTTGACCCATGTAGAGCAAATGTTATCGGGGCCGGGAGATGCAATACAATTTGATGCACTTACTCAGTTCGCTTTAGGTCTCAGAGGTGGCGGTGGAGGTGCTGCTTTTATGAAGCCTTCTTGGATGGTAGCATCAAGTGAATTCAACATAGGTGCTAGATTCTCTTATGGAGGTGCAAGGGCATTTTCCGGAACTGAAAGAGCGTGGCAAGCAGGCGCGACACCAAACTCGATATACACTTATCTTAGTGCTGATGGGAAGGCTGTTTCAAATTATATATATAATACTGAAGGGAAGGCTATATACCAAGTCGATTTTGGTAAACACGGAAAGTATCTATCTGGGCATGGGCATGAAATAAGTATTCCAGGTAACCTCGGAAGTGGTCATACAAATCACATTCCTTGGAATGAAGTGCCTACCCGATACTTAAAAATTCCTAAAGGAGTACAA
>NNBV01002322.1_pt1 | contig 12276 bp, 13 predicted proteins | sample 1173771 | NCBI WGS metagenome assembly NNBV01 (sample SAMN07173938, study PRJNA388173) | plant metagenome | isolation source: symbiotic tissue sample KVS11 | place: Norway: Troms, Kvaloya island
ATTGGCATCGGACTCATGTACGGCCCCATCATTCCCGAAACAAAAGCCATTGGTAATACCGCAGCAATTACAGTGAAGGTTGCCAGGATAGTAGGATTACCTACTTCATTAATTGCAAAAATGGCCGCTTGCAAAAATGGCAACCGTTTCATTTTGAAATGGCGGTGCATATTTTCAGCAATGATAATCGAATCATCCACCACGATACCCGTGATGAACACTAATGCAAAAAGAGTGATACGATTGAGTGTGTAATCCAGAAAATAATAACTGAATAATGTCAATGCAAATGTTACCGGCACAGAAAGGAATACCACAAGGCCGCCTCTCCAGCCCATCGCCAGCATCACAAAAAGTGTTACGGCAATAACGGCTACAAAAAGGTGAAGCAAAAGTTCTGATACCTTTTCAGATGCGGTCTCTCCATAATTTCTGGTTTCAGTTATCTGTACATCAGCAGGAATCAATTCCTTTTTAAGATGTTCCACCTTAGCAACGATCCGCTCAGATAATTGCATAGCATCGGCACCCTTCTTTTTGGCAATCGAAAGGGTAACAGCCGGATAATCGGATTTGTATTTTTGAGATTCAACAGGATCGTGCTGACCATATCCGTAGAATACATACTGAGATGGTTTCTCAGCACCTTCTTCTATCGAAGCTACCTGACGCAAATAAACAGGCTGACCGTTGTTTGATCCAATGATCAAAGCGCCAATTTCTTCCGCTGTGCTTAAGAAGTTTCCGGCATCAACTGAATATAGGGTATCCTGCTTGATCAGATTACCGGCAAGCATTTGTGCATTGCTTCCCTGTATTTGTTTGCTAATGGAAAGAAAATCAACATGACTCTGTGCCATCTTATCCTTATCCAGTGTAACACTTACCTGATGACTTCTTCCTCCAAGAATATTGATGGACGCTACATCGGGTATCTTTTTAATTTCGTTTGTAAGTGTCTGCCCAAGTTGTTTCAATTCATAGTCGCTATACTTTTCACTCCATAATGTAAATCCCAAAACGGGTACATCATCGATCGCTCTTGTTTTTACCAAAGGCATGGATACACCAGGAGGCATTCGATCCATGTTCTTCATCAACTCATTATACAGTTTTACTAATGAGCGTTCAACATCCTCGCCTACATAAAACTGAACGATCAACATCGCCTGACCTTTCATGGAAGTTGAATACACATATTCAACACCTTTTACATTGGAGATTATCTTTTCGAGTGGCTGTGATACTCTTGCTTCAACTTCCTTAGGCGATGCGCCCGGGTAGCGAAGAAATATATCGGCCATGGGTATGCTAATCTGGGGCTCTTCTTCGCGTGGTATAAGCATGGTGCTGTATCCACCGATCAATAGAAAACCAATCATCAACAGAATGGTTAACTTCGATTGTATAAATGCTTTTGCAATATTTCCTGACAAACCTTCTTTCATTTTTTTGTTCTTTAATTGTTAGCGGCTAATGGACTACTTCACCTGAACAGGTGCGCCATTGTATAATTTACCTTCAGCCCGTAGAATAAAGGTTTCGTTCGCACTAAGACCGGATAAAATTTCCATCTGATCTCCATGCGCTTTTCCTAATCGTATCCAGCGAAGTATAGCAGTCTTGCTTTCGCTTATGGTATATAATCCGACCAATTGATCTCTGTAAATAAGTGCTGAGGCTGGAACGAGCGTGACAGATTCACTGCTCTGCTCGTTTGCTTTACTTTGAATGGAGACATTGACATACATGCCCGAATACAAACCATTCCTTTCACTTTCTGGTATAGATACCTTAATGGCATACTGACCACCATTGAACTGAGAAGAAGGACTTACTTCCTGAACCTTACCTTTTAGTTTTCTTCCATTCGATTTAATAACCACATCTGCATCGGCACCTTCCTTCACTTTATCAATATCCGATTCCGTTACAGAAGCCGTTACCAGGAAAACGCCATTTTGTTCCACAACAAGTATGGGCATCCCTGGATTAGCCATACTTCCTTCATCCGCCATTGTCTGTGTAACGACACCAGTGAAGGGAGCAACTAAATTCGTGTACGTTAACATTGCATCAGCTTCATTTTTCATTTGGCGCGCAGACTCAACTTTCGCCTTTACGCTATTGTAATGAAGCGTTACATTTTCAAATTCTTTTGTTGAGGCACTTTGCTGTTTGTACAATTCTTCATAACGCTCATAATCTTTTTGAGCATCTTTCAATGCGGCCTCAGCTTCAGTGATCATTGCTTGAGCTTGCCCGCGCTTCGCCATAATATCGGCATTGCTGATCGTAGCCATCAATTGACCCTTCTGTACTTTATCTCCAGCTTTTACTTTGATGCTGGTAATGAATCCCATGATGCGAGTGCTGATTACCGCTGACTCGTTTGATTCGATCTGCCCGCTAGCCTGAATCAAATTGTTGATTTGATTCCCAGCAACGGCTACTGTTACGGATATTGGGGCTTCTTGCTTGATGTCATTTTCCTGGTGATCTCCTGAGCACGAACCCAGAAGAATGGTGAATGCAAAGAGAGATGCAATCGCGAATGTCTTTTGACTTATCATTTTCATAAAATTCATTTTTTACTTTTCAGATGTGGATGTTAGAAATTGGAGGTAGGCGTTTGTTGTGTTGAGTTGAAAAATAGCCTGAGCCTCGTAGAGTTTTTGTTGTGATAAAAGAGTTTGCGTTTGCAACAAATCGTTGGTCGTTACCAATCCTTGCTGGTAGCGGTTTTGTAGAATGCGCAATGCCTCTGATGCCTGACCAACGGATAGCTCCTGTTGTTGCAAGGTGAACTTTGCATCTTGTAGTTGACGAATTGTTTTATTGAGTTCAAGCTGACTTTGTTCTTTTTGATACGAAAGTTGAGTTGCCATTTTACTGCGCTCAATACGCTGCTCTGCTGTTTTATTTTGAACCGACATCCCCTTAAATAAACTCCACGAAAGTTGCGCGCCAACCAGGTAAGCGTTTGAGCCAAAACCAAAAGCTTCTTTATCATTAATTAAATACTCAGCAAATGCATTAAGCTTCGGCAGGTACGACATCTTATTTGAACTGATCATCATGTCCTGTGCTGTGATAGCCGATTGCATTGCTTGAAAATCAGCACGTCTCTCCGGAACATTCAGTTCTGTATTTTCAGCGGATGTGCTTCTCAAGATTGACTCAACTGAATACACTACTCCCGTTTTGGAGCCCATCAGAAGACTGAGGTAATCCGAGGCGTTCTGAACATTACTCTTTGCTTCCGCTAACTTGCTTTCTGTTGATGTTACCTGAACCTGAACTTGTAGCAAATCTGATTTTTGCAAGTAACCTTTCTCATATCGGTTATGGGTTGCGGCATATATAGAGTTCATGGTTTCCAATGCTTCAGCTAAAACAGTCTGCGCCTGATGTGCAAGCTGTAACTGAGCATACGCCTTCTTTACTTCAAATACGAGATATTCTTTCACGCGTTTTGTTTTGAATGCAGACACTTCTGATTGTTGATTAGCAGCCTTGCGCATATAGAGCATATCCATATTCAGAATAGGCTGTTTCCATTCTGCTTTTGTCATAAAGTTTTGTGTAGCAGAGGGACTATTAAGTAGATCAGGATTGAAATCGGATTGTGTGATAGATTGCTGCTGAAGTTTAAATCCAAAAGCATTGAGCGGATTGTTGGAGCTCATTGCTGAATAACTCAGATTGATCTGAGGGAGAAACACGGCATCGGTTTGTTTAAACCTTGCATGAGCGCTTTCCTCATCCAACCCGGCCATAATAATTTCCTTATTGTTTTTGAGAGCCGAATCAAGGGCATCTTGTAGTGATAGCGGCACTGATTCTTGTGCCATAACGGATGCTGAAAAGGAAAACGTTGATATCAGCAAACCCAGCAATAGTTTCTTCATGTGTATTAAATTTTATACAAAGGTATCGTGGTTGTATGCCTTGCACTGTGACTTTCGTCACGTTGAAAAAATATTTCAACTATTATTCAGATATAAAAAAAAGGGAAGTGACTGTTTCAAAACAGTCACCTCCCTTTGGAGTACAAATTCAACTTGACTTACTTATTTTCGCTTTGACAATACTGTTTATCGTAGTCAATAAAAAAATTAATATAAATGCTCCTGGATAATCGGAGTGTTAAAGGCAGAAAAAGAATAGATGCTGCAATAGTCGAATAGATATATGCTTCTGTACTCGGATTAAACAGCACTCGTAGTGCTACATATACCGTAGTGAAGAGTGCTACCTGCAAAGCATAGCTAACATACATAGCTCCGGAATAGAATGCAGGTTCAAGTGTGAATCGTTGTCCACAACATTCACATTGTTCCGGCATCTCTGTAAAGTGTTTGAGATCATAGCCGTTTGATTTGAAAAGATTACTTTCATGACAACGCGGGCATTTATGATAGAGTATGCTATATAGCTTTGTTCCTTTATTGATCATTGGTTTCTGTTTTCTTTTTGGAACTAAATATGTTCACCAATAGCACACCCATCAAGCCACCATAAAGTGTACTGTTCACAGGTGAAGAAGTGATGTCGCAGCTTCCGCTTGCACAACCAACATAATACCAATACAGGTATCCACCCGCTGCGCCTATCACTATTCCCAATCCCCAAATTATCCAGCTCTTCATGCTATAATTTTTTAACAGGTTTCTCCAGTCCATCCCGAAATCCCTCCATCTAGGTTATATACTTCGAATCCTTGCTTGCTCAAAATAGAACAGGCAGAACCACTTCGTCCACCGCTTTGGCAATACACAAAATAGGTTTTGCTTTTGTTCAAAGTGGAAATGCTTTTCACGAAGGAAGAATCCATTACATTGATGTTAATCGAATTCGGTATCCGTTTACTTTCGAATTCCGCTTTTGTGCGTACGTCCAATAGAATGGACGAAGGGTTTGCTGAAATCCTTTTCTGAAACTCTCTGCTTTGCAGGTTTTCGTAAGACCCTGTTTTATTAACTGTATTCATAATTAAATTTCTTATTTTTTTCTTGCTGTTTTACTACATACATAATTAGTACGAGGTACATTGGTTTCAGCGATAGCTTTGAACCCGCCTTGTACATCAATCAGATTATCCCAACCTCTCGACTTTAAAATAGATGCTGCGATCATCGAACGATAACCTCCCGCGCAATGAAGATATACTTCGCCCTCTTTTGGAATCTCAGCCAGATGACTGTTGAGAAAATCAAGGGGTATATTAATGGCATCGGTTAAATGCTCTGCTTCAAATTCACCAGGCTTGCGTACATCAATGATGGTTTGCTTTTGTTCTTTTGTGCGTTTGGTAAATTCTTTAGCCGAAATGGATTCAATAAAATCAATTTCTTTACCGGATTGCATCCATGACTTTATTCCACCTTTCAGGTATCCAAGTGTGTTATCGAAGCCAACTCGGGCAAGTCGCGTGACCACTTCTTCTTCTCTTCCTTCATCTGTAATAATTAAAAGCGGATGCCCTACTCCGGGTATCAATGAACCTACCCAGGGAGCAAAACTTCCATCGATGCCAATGTTGATTGAATTAGGAATGAATCCATTCGAAAAAGTCTGCGCATCTCTTGTATCTATCACTAGCGCACCCGTGTCATTAGCAAGAAATTCAAACTCATTGGCTGATAAGGCTTGCATTCCTTTACTCAGAACCACATCAATACTTTCGTATCCTTCCTTATTCATCTTAACATTCTCAGGAAAATAAGAGGGTGGTGGAAGTAATCCATCTGTTACTTCTTTAATGAATTCACTACGAGTCATTGTAGCACGTAAGGCATAGTTGTTTTGTTTCTGATTGCCCAATGTATCAACCGTTTCTTTCGACATATTCTTTCCGCAAGCTGATCCGGCACCATGTGCCGGATATACAATCACATCATCAGGCAGTGTCATTATTTTGGTACGCAATGAATCATAAAGTAAACCTGCCAGTTCTTCCTGCGTCATGTGTGCAGCTTTCTGCGCGAGGTCAGGTCGCCCTACATCACCAAGAAAAAGTGTATCACCGCTGAAGATGGCGTGATCTTTTCCATTTTCATCTTTGAGCAGATAGGTAGTTGACTCCATTGTATGCCCAGGAGTATGCAATACTGTAATCGTAATCCGTCCAACCTTTAATACTTCACCATCGGTAGCAATATGCGCTTTGAATTTCGGATTGGCAGTTGGACCATACACAATGGTAGCACCTGTCTTTGCAGCAAGGTCGATATGGCCTGATACAAAGTCAGCATGAAAGTGGGTTTCAAGAACATACTTAATCGTCACCCCATCCGCTTTTGCTTTTTCTATGTAAGGCTCCACTTCACGCAGCGGATCAATGATGACGGCTTCATTTTCTGATCGGATGTAGTAGGCACCTTGTGCTAAACATCCTGTATAAATTTGCTCGATTTTCATTTTCTTTTTTTTTTAGTCTTTCTTCAATTACAGATACAAACTTCGATAAGATTGTCATCTTGTTCAGTGATTAAAGTCACCTGGCACTAAATCATAAGCTCTTTTATCATAATAAATACAGCCATAGCCAGTGCAAACCAACCAAAACCTGATTTCAGGTTCTTTCCTTTGAAAAATCTGGACAGGTAGGTTCCCCAAAAGACGCCTCCAATGGCGAGAAACGAGACTAGGAACAGGAAGGGAAAATTGATTTTTCTTACGAGATCAAAATCACCTACAAAACCGATGAGTGAGTTGATAGCTATAATGATCAGCGATGTTCCAACAGCTCTTTTCATGGGAAGTCCAACGAGCAATACCAATGCTGGGATAATCAGAAACCCACCACCGGCTCCTACAATGCCAGTAACGATTCCAACGATTAATCCTACAAAGATGATTGCCATGAAATGACTTTGAGTAGTGAGGTTTTGCTCATCCATTTTCTTATCCCTGATCATGCGCACAGATGCGATCACCATGATCAAAGAAAAGAATAACATTAGCGCGATGTCACGTGTAAGCGTGAAATCATTTACCGTTAAAATGGTGTAAGGAATAGGAGGAAGGACATAGTGGCGTGTGAAATAAACACCTATGGTTGAAGGAACAGCAAGTAGAAACGCACTTTTAAAATCTACCATTTTATTAAATGCACCTCGCACTCCACCGACCAGCGACGTAGTGCCAACAATGAATAGCGAATAGGCGGTAGCTAGGGTAGGCTCAATATGAAACAAGTAAACCAACACAGGTATAGTAATGATCGATCCACCGCCTCCAATAAGTCCCAGCGATATTCCGATCAATGCAGAGGCCGCATAACCCACAAAATCTTCCATAGCCAATTAATTTCCATACAAAGGTGGTGACTCTGGAATGGCTGCTCAGTGACTCAAGTCACGAAGACTAAAAATTCAAGCGAGTTATTTCGTTGCGAGATATGGAAATCCGTTTGCTGGATTCCAGTTTTTTCAATAAGCGGGAGATTACTTCGCGTGAAGAGTTAAGGTCATCGGCTATTTCCTGGTGGGTTACGGTGATTTTATTCGTCCCGAGAGATTCAAACTGTCTCTTTAAATAAAATTCCAGTTTCTGATCCATCGAATGAAAGGCTACCTGGTCGATAACTTCCAATAGTTCTGAGAAACGTTCCCGGTAGGTCTCTAATACAAAGTAGTACCATTGACGATGGTCCTTCATTAATCCATCCATATAATGAATAGGAATGGCGAGTGCTTTTACGGGCGACATTGCTTTTGCTTTGATGGCAGAGGCTTCATCTTTAGTAGCGCAAATCATAGAAAGCGCACAAGCATTTCCTTTCTCCAGGTAGTATAAGAAGAATTCTTCACCATCATCACCTTCCCGGTATAGCTTCACGCGACCGTCGAGAATGAGCAAAGAATTCTTGAAGTATTGACCGGTACGCACCAGCATATCTCCCTCCTCAAATTCTACTATTTGGCCTATTTTTTCAAGGTGACTAATAAGCTCTTTATCGAACTGAGGAAAAATTTGATCTAACTCCATGATGCCAATTTAAGGGAATTTGATAAATGGTCTAACTAACTCAGTAGTTGCAGTTAGCGTTTGAAGATGTTTAAACATATGAGCCTTCGTTACAAATCACAAAGAGTAAAATTATGAATAGTTATTTCATTGTTAGGCTGCTTTTCTAAAACTGCAAAACAGAAAATTTTGAATCGTTTGGAAAGGAGTAATATGGTCTTCGGTGATGCAACGAATTTTTCTAAAGTAATAAATCAACGTTTTCTCCAACTCGCTTTCCGAATATTGCTTAATATCAAGGCCGCTGCATTTAGTAGGACCATTTTCAGAAAAAGTACCAATAGCCATAAATCCATTTGGATTAACAGATTGTGCTGCAAGTTTTATATATATTTCAATTTGATCCTTTGTGGTCAGGAAATGAAATGTTGCACGGTCGTGCCACACATCGAATTTTTTTAAAGATCTGAATTCAGTAACATCGGATACAACCCAATTTACTTTTGACGCTCTTTCCCCTAAACGTAATTGTGCTTTCTTAAGAGCTTGCTCCGAAATATCAAGTACGGTTATATCACTATAACCTTCGTCAAGTAAAAAGTCAACAAACTTACTCTCTCCACCACCAACATCTATGATGGCCGAATTTTTAGGCAAGTTGAAACCGTGTATGAAGCTGAGAGAAGTTCCGGGAATTTCCTGTGTCCAGCTAACTTCATTGGCATTCTTTGTAGAGTAGATTTTATTCCAATGATCTTTAGATCCATCCATAGCTTACAATGTAACGATTTTCTATAACAAATGTTATTACAAATAAAGTCTAATTTTTGTTCCATCATTTAAACAAACCAATTACAAATACATAAATACTTCTGAATACAAGGATTAATAATAGCACCCTTGTAGATTGCAGGAAGACGGAACATAAGAGCGTGACTGTTTCTTTAGATCTCATCATCGTATAGCGCGAATAACAATATTAAATTTATCTCTCAGGAGATTTCTAACCGAAGGTAAAGCATGAAGAACATTCCGATTAGATCAATCCAGCAGCAGGTACATAAGCCCACTTCATTTGAAAGTTTCAAAATAAGAAGTGTTAAGAAAGTTCTCGACGGGAAGGATATGAGTCAGGATACACATCGACATGATTTTTACTTTATTCTTGTCCTAAGCAAGGGTGAGGGTATTCATGAGATAGATTTCGTCAGGCACAACGTTGTCGATAATTTAATTTTTTTCTTACGACCAGGACAGGTTCACCGGCTTCAGCTGAAAGCACGAAGTCATGGATACCTACTGGAGTTTAACAAGGACTTTCACTTTTTATCTCCAAATGGAAATGAGTTGTTACGTAAAGCAGCTACCGGGAATTGCTGCAAGTTGACAAACGATGGTTCGCTTAAACTCCGTGCGATTTTGCAGAGTATGTTGAATGAGTATAATGATCAGGAGGATGGGTACCAGGATGTCATCAGAGCAAATCTGGAGATTTTTCTTATTCAATTTCAGAGGTATCGCAAAAGCACTGAAGTTCCATTCATCATCGCTAAACAGTATCGTCAGGAAAAATTACAGGAATTTTTAGGATTATTAGAGGTTAACATTAGCACTAAGAAGCAGGTATCTGTATATGCAGAAATGGTTAACCTTTCACCCTTTCAACTCAACTCGATCACAAAAGGTCTTCTTGGAAAAACTGTCTCGGAGCTAATCGAAGCCCAGATAATACTCGAAGCAAAGCGATACCTTCTTGCAACACCTAATCAGGTGAACCAAATCGCTGATCACCTGGGTTATGATGACGTTTCTTACTTCATACGTTTTTTTAAAAAACATACTGGACATTCTCCAGAGGCATTTCGCAATAACTTTCAATAAGTACCACTCGACTTAATAATTATCCTATAACGCAGGATCGGATTGCCTATACTTTTGCTCTCAGTTAAAGCAAAATAATAATTAATCTGTATGAAAACAAAAATGAAATTAATTGCATCGCTCAAAATCTGGGCGGTTATCTATCCTTCCATAACGCTGTTTCTCTACTTTTTAGGAGAACCGTTATCAGTTCTTCCATTGTACCAAAGAACGTTTCTTCTAACCATCACATTGGTGCCGTGGATCGTTTTCGTAGGTGTTCCATTCGTAGACCGAATTCTTCGGACGTTCTCACCTGAAACAAATAAAAAATAACATGGATTGAATCAGCAAGGCCGCATGAGTTTTTTAAGTAGGCGAAAATTTCTTCTGCAAAGTAGCTCGTTAGCGGCTCTGATTCTTCCAGTTGATATTATGAACTTAAACATCATAGTCGAAATGCCGAAAGAGAAATTTGATGTCATTGTAATTGGTGGTAGTTATTCAGGACTCTCAGCAGCAATGGCGTTAGGACGTGCATTGCGAAAAGTACTAATTATTGATGCCGGGAAACCCGCCAATAGATTCACGCCCCAGTCACACAACTTTATAACACATGATGGAAGACCACCTGGTGAGATCGCTTTACTAGCGAAACTTCAGGTCGGAGATTACAACTCTGTACAGCAGATGGATGGAACTGTAGACCATGTCGAAAAGGTGAATGACGGATTCATAGTAAGACTAGCTTCTAAAGCAAAGTATTTTTCCAGGAAGCTCATCTTTTCAACAGGAATTGTCGATATCATGCCCGACATTCCCGGCTTCTCTGATTGCTGGGGAAAATCGGTTCTTCACTGCCCATACTGTCATGGTTATGAAGTAAGAAAAGAGACAACCGGAATTATTGGCAATGGCGACTACGCCTTCGAGTTTGGTTCAATTATTTCAAATTGGACAAACGATTTAACGATCTATGCAAATGGGCCGTCAACACTAACCAGCGAACAGACTTCAAAACTCCAATCTCATAACATTGAAATTGTTGAGGACAAGATCAAAGCCATTGAGCACGAGCGCGGCCATGTTAAGCGAATTATCTTTGAAAATGAACGTTCGAGATACCTCAAGGCAATCTATGCACGTCCAGGATTTAAGCAACACAGTGATATTCCTAAGATACTGGGTTGCGAGCTGACTAATGAGGGTTACATTAAAATCGATTTATCACAAAAGACTACGGTGCCTGGAGTCTTTGCCTGTGGAGATAATGTAACGCGAATTCGGACTGTATCCAATGCAGTGTCTATGGGAACAACTGCAGGAATGATGGTGAACAAGGAAGTAATACTTGAAGACTTTTGAATCAAAGCTTAAGCAATTTTATTATGAGCCCTCTAACAAACTCACAAAATTCAAACACAAAAAAATCACCAATTAAACGGACTAATTACGGGACTTTGTTGCCGCTACACTTTCACCCCATCATTGCATTGATGTTGGTAAAGGTGAGCTGATATTTCAGAGCAAAAGACTTTGTTAACAGTATGAAAAGTCGTAATTGTGCAGATTATATGGACCTATTTTTTAATGGCACTTAAACCATAGTGGATGTTTAGAGTCTAACATCCACTTATGAAGAAAAGCGTTAGCGTTACTGTCATTTTTTTATGTTTGTCGTTATTTATCTTTCGATGTGCAACCGAAACTAATTCACGGCCAAATTTAGTTTCAGGAAGCGTTGTGGTTGACAACCTGACTCGAACGTACCTGATCAATTTACCATCGAATCATGCGGACACTTCACACGCGCTTGTTCTTGTCTTGCACGGTGGCGGTGGAAGTGCTGTACAGTGTGAACGTGACTACGGATGGACAACCAAGTCAAAGGAAGAGCAGTTTATTGTAGTTTATCCAGATGGTGTAGCTAGTAATAAGCCATTGAAGTTGCGCACGTGGAATGCCGGTCGCTGCTGCGACTACGCTAGCCAGACAAGTATCGATGATGTCAAATTCATTTCAGAGCTCATCGATCAAATGGTATCTCTGTATCGCATTGATAGAAAAAGAATATTTGTCACAGGAATGTCTAACGGTGCTATGATGGCTTACCGACTGGCGTGTGAGATTCCTGAAAAGATCACAGCTATCGCGGCTGTGAGTGGACCGTTAATGACTACCCAACCCTGTAATCCATCTCGCACCGTACCCATTCTCCATATCCACTCCGGGCTTGATACCAAGGTACCCTATGAAGGTGGAGCAGGTATTTTCGGTTATACATTTTCAAGTGTAGATTCTACTCTAAATGTATGGGCTTCAATAAACCATTGCCAAGACCTACAACCAACTGTAACACAAAAAGATCAGTACACAGTTTACCAGTGGAACACCTGCGATCAAGTCGTTCAGAGTTTTATTACAAAAGATGGTGGACATTCC
>NNBV01002237.1_pt1 | contig 12240 bp, 12 predicted proteins | sample 1173771 | NCBI WGS metagenome assembly NNBV01 (sample SAMN07173938, study PRJNA388173) | plant metagenome | isolation source: symbiotic tissue sample KVS11 | place: Norway: Troms, Kvaloya island
CCAGCACTGCCGTATCCGGAAAATCCCACATTAGGAAACCAATGGCGGTAAGAAATACGCCGATAACGATATAAGCGATCAGTGAATTGAGGAAGCTGTTAAATTCTTTGAGAAATATCTGCGTCACTTTGCTCTCTTTATCATTTCATCCGGATCCTGACGCGTATCGAAAACATCGGTTATGATTACTTTATCCAGGCCCAATAAATAAATAATCTTGTAATTACCTTCTATTATATAACGATGGCTTTGTTTCAATTCAGTAAGATAGCGGTCTACTATTCGATTAACAATTCTGGAGGCTACTTCTTCAGAGGCTTGATCCACATAGAATCTAAAAATACCCTGAAGGCTTTTTTCAGCAGGTGCAGTAATCAAGACCTCCATTTACTTCCAGTCATTCATCGAGTCTCTTAATTCCTTTATCGTTTTTACTCTCCCTTCATTGATGGCTTTATTAGAAGCCTCTGCCCGCTCTATTAACTTCTCTTTAGTAATTACTCCTTCAACAGGATCACTACCTATCAATTCACCATTTTTTTTATACTCTTGCATCATGGCGTAGATCAACTTCAGCAGTTGCTCATCAGCACCATCTACGTACTTATGAATCTCTTGTTTTAGTTGTGCGCTTCCCATAATTAATTCGTTCATCACTACTACAAAGATAAATCAACTTTGAGTTAATTCCCTGAAAATATTCTCCAGCGAATGATCCACTTGTTTCAATCCAAGCAATGACAAGTTCTTATCTGCTGCAAACCGAAATACTGCAGGCCGTATGTCAACGCCTGATGCAATTTGGTATTGCCTGTCTGTAATGGTTATGATGTCTATTACTCCCTCTATCTGCTTCAGTTCTTCAATAGCGATGGGCTTATCAAACTCTACGATAATCATCTCCGACTTTGATTGCCGCGATAGCAAATGATCAAGTTGATCATCCGCCACAATGCTTCCCCGGTTGATCACGATCACGCGATCGCACAAGGCTTGCACTTCCTGCATGATGTGCGTAGAAAATATCACGGTCTTATTCTTACTGATTTCTTTGATCACCTTACGGATTTCTACCAGTTGATTCGGATCAAGTCCCGAGGTAGGTTCATCCAGTATCAACACCTGCGGATCGTGAATCAATGCTGCAGCTAAACCTACCCGTTGTCTATATCCTTTGGAAAGTGACTCTACCTTTTTATTCTGCTCCAGGCCAAGACCACAAAGCTCAATCATTTCGCTGACGCGCTTCTTGAGATTGCCACCTTTCAATCCAAACAAACCTCCGGCAAAGCCGAGGTATTCATGCACAAACATATCGAGATAAAGCGGATTGTGCTCTGGCAGATAACCGATGATCCGTTTCACCTCCAGCGGATGCTGTACTACATCAAATCCCTCCACGATCACTTCGCCCTCCGAAGGCGGAAGATAACCGGTAGTAATCTTCATGGTAGTGGATTTACCCGCACCATTGGGACCCAGAAAACCTACAATCTCTCCCTTCTTCACTTCGAAAGAAATAGCGTTGACAGCCTTTTGCTGCCCGTAAACTTTAGTAAGGTTCTTTATTAGTAAAGACATTTTCGGGCGCAAAAGTAGCTTACCGCACCCACAGTCAATAATTGCATACCCAATAGTTTCAGAAAATCCGCCAGCATGCAGCCCTGTTCGTCAGGCTCAAAACAGTGTTAATAAATGTTAAGGTTTACTTCTTTTCAATCCGGCCTATTAATTGCCGTTGCTAAACTCAATGAATTTCTGAAATTTGTATTCCGAGAATATTATAAATATGATCCATCGACTGCTTTTCCTCTTTCTGTTTATCGCCACTGCCAGTTTTGCGCAAGAAGGATACAAACTTGATTTTAAGATAAAAGGACTAAAAGACACCACCGTTTATCTTGGATTTTACTATTGGGAAGGCACTTTTATTAAAGATACGGCACGTGTCGACAAGCAAGGTAAAGCCAGCTTTGAAGGAAAAACTCCCCTCAATCAAGGCGTGTATTTCCTTGTTTTAGAAACCAGGAAAGACAAGAGCAAGTTATTCGATTTTGTAGTGGGTAAAGATCAGCAATGGGCACTGGAGACGGATGTGCAGGATTATAAATTTAAAGTGACGGGCGATGAAGACAACCGCATCTTTGCAGAGAATGCGGATTTGAGTGCTTCGCTGCAAAAGCAAGCCGAACCCTATCTGAAAGTACTGAAAGACAGCACACTGAAACCCGATCAGAAAAAAGAAGCCAGCGAAGAATTCAAAAAAATCAAAGACAAAGTAATTGCTTCTCAGAATGAAATGATTGCCAAATATCCCGGCACGGTAACAGCAAAATTATTTTTAGCAACCAAAGAGGTTGTGGTACCTGATCCGCCTAAGAAAGCCGATGGTTCTATCGATTCCTCCTTCCAGTTCAACTATTACCGCGATCATTATTTTGAGTACTTTGATCTTGCCGATGAAATCAACATCCGCATGCCCCGCCCCTTCTATCGCGACAAAGTGTACGATTACCTTGACCGCCTGCTTCTTCAACATCCGGATACGTTAACGAAGGCCGTTGACCGTCTTGCTCTGAAGGCATTTAAAAATCAGGAGACGTATAAGTACCTGGTGTGGAAGGCGATGTCACATTATCAACAACCCAAGATCATGGGCCTTGATGAAGTGTATGTAAACATTGTAGATAAATACATCGCCAGCGGAAGATTGGATTATGGTGTAGATGAAACAATAAAGAAAAATACGGTTGATTATGCCAACAAAGTGCGCAAGGGAATGATTGGCCGTACCGCTGCTAACCTGATGATGCAGGATCAGAACCTGCAGCCCAGGTCAATGTATGACATCAAAAACAAGTACACCATCCTTTTCATCTACTCGCCTGACTGTGGTCATTGCCGCGAAGAGACACCCAAGCTGGTTGAGTTCTACACAAAATACAAGACAAAGTTTGACATTGGTGTATATGCGCCAAGCATCGATACTTCCATGAAGAAGATGCGCGACTTCATTAAAGAGATGAAACTTCCGGCAGCATGGGTCACTGTGAATGCTCCTCGCACTTATGCAAAAACATATCACGAACTCTATTTTGCTGAAACGACACCATCGTTATACATTATCGATGAGAAAAAGAAGATCATCGCCCGTAAACTGGGTGTAGCCGATTTACCCGGCTTCTTCGAAAAGCACGAGCAATTCACTAAAAAGAAGCCTAACGTTAATAAGGGAACCTGATAAAACAGTACCGAAAAGTCAATTCACTGCTTATTTTTAACATTCTAATCAAAAAAACTTCTGTTCCATGCAACTATTTGTGTGAATAGAAGTATCTAAGTAAGTGTAAAGACTAAACCACTATGGCATTTTTAGATAATCTATTCGGAAAGAAGAAGAAAGAGTTCAGGGCAGCATGCAATATTACTAAAGAGCCGCTGGAAAAAGGATTTGGATACCTGCTCACCACTGCGCAGATCGTTACTTCAAAAAAATACTGGGACATGATCATGACCGAGCCGGAAACACTTTCCTACACGGTCTCTCATTTCAAAAATCAATCGAGTGGCACACAGATGCGCACCATGATTTTTGAAAAATATGCTACGGTGGGAAAACCCTGGATCATTTCAGATTCCATTATCAACTATTTTGAAGTAGATAAAGGCGCAGCAAAAGAAAACGCCAAGAAATGGTGGGCTGCTGAAGGACAATTTACACCAGAACAAACCGGCCCTGCCGCTACCTCACTGGATGAAAAAACATTTCAGTCATGGAAAGACTACGCGGTGCTGGAAGCAGGCAGAGAGCGCGTGAAAATTTGAGTTTTAGGTTTAAGGTTAATAAATTTTTTAAAAGTCCTGGGTGAAAACTCAGGACTTTTAATTTTTACGCTCAATCGTGAATTGAACAAGACCTCTTAGCGAAGTACGATAGGGTGAATCAGGGAATTCGTTCAACAAGCGCAGCGCATCCTGATAATATTTTTCCATCACTCCTTTGGCATAATCGATACCTCCGGATTGTTTTACAAAGTCGATCACCTCTTTTACCTTCTTGGGCTTCTCACTCTCATTCTTTACTATGCGAATGATTCTTCTCTTCTCCAGCCACGATGCTTTTGATAACGCATAGATCAGCGGTAAAGTCATCTTCTTCTCTTTGATATCAATACCCAGTGGTTTACCTATTTCATCATCGCCATAGTCAAACAGGTCGTCTTTAATCTGGAAAGCCATACCTACCTGCTCTCCAAACAATTTCATTTTACTTACTGTCTGCTCATCTGCACCGGAAGAGCTCGCTCCGATACCACAGCACGAAGCAATCAGTGAAGCCGTTTTCTGGCGGATGATTTCGTAATAAATATCTTCGGTGATGTCCAGCTGGCGGGCTTTTTCCATCTGCATCAATTCACCTTCACTCATTTCTTTCACTGCTTGAGTGCAGATGCCCAGCAATTCAAAATCTTTGTGTTCGAGAGCGAGAAACAAGCCCCGCGTGAGCAAAAAGTCGCCCACTAGAACGGCTATCTTATTTTTCCACAGTGCATTAACGGAGAAGAAGCCTCTGCGGTAGTTCGAATTATCCACCACATCATCGTGCACCAGGCTTGCGGTATGCACTAATTCAATAAGCGAAGCTCCGCGAAAAGTAGATTCATTAATGGTACCGCTGGTTCCGGCACTAAGAAATACGAACATTGGCCGCATCTGCTTGCCTTTGCGCTTCACAATATAATTCATGATGCTGTCAAGCAGGAGCACTTTTGTTTTCATTGAAGAGCGAAACTTCAACTCAAACTCATCCATCTCCCGGGCGATCGGGGCTTTTATGTCATCCAGGCGTAAAGGCATGCGGGGCGCAATATAGCAGGCGATCCGCAATAGTCGATAATCTTAATCATGCCTAGGTATTAAAAAACCGTTTTTATGTAGCCTTCTAAGTGTCTTTTGTTCAGATTGGCCAAATTCCTGTAAAATTAATATCCATGCTCGACACCTATTATCATGTAGATGCATCGCCTGACTTTCAAACATTTGAATTTATCAGCGCAGGTAGCAAAGGAAGTGTTACTAAAGTTGTACGCTATTCTAAAATCAATGTAAAGGGATTTTTCAACCTTGGTTTTGGTGATAAAGATCCTATTACTGGCTTTATCAGTGACTTAACGGTCACAAATAATGGAGATAGTCAAAAAGTACTGGCAACTGTTGCTGCAACTCTTTATGCCTTTATGGATAGGCATCCGGATACTACTGTCATTGCAACTGGAAGTACGCTTACAAGAACACGACTATATCGAATGGGAATCACCAACAATTTAAAGGCCATTGAGGAGGATTTTATTATACTCGGCCTCACAGAAACAGACTGGGAGCCCTTTCGTAAAAACAGATCTTACGGAGCCTTTTTAGTGAGAAGAAAACCCTAAATTTGCATAGGTATGAAGAAGAAAAATACAGCCGACAAAAAAAAGCTCCCCAAAAGCTTCAAGGTGAACAAAACCCTGACGGACAAGTATGCTGACCAGCCTTTGTTTAAAGATAAAATTGAAAGAGCTAATCATATCCTGAAAACAGTTGGTCTTCCCAAGGTTTAGCATACCCCTATTAAAATCCAAGGTTTAATTATTGAGTGAATTTGCTTCTGACTAAAGTGTAAGCAAATAGACTATTGACTAATTTCGGGGCCATGAAGGCGATGAATAACGACTGGGAAGGATTACTTTTTGCTGCTATTGTGCTGGGCGTAGCCAGTGTGCTCACTTATATTATCCGCTTTATTATTGGCCGGTTCTTCAAAAAAGCTGCCCTGAAATTAAAAGTAGACCCTACCCGTTATAATTTCTTTAAAAATGCAGTAGGGTTTATCGTTTTCCTGGTCGCGATCATTGTCATATTCCGGTCCATTCCATCTTTGCGTGATTTTGGCACAACATTGATGACCGGTGCAGGAATTCTGGCTGCCATTGTCGGCTTTGCTTCGCAGTCTGCATTCTCTAATATCATCAGCGGAATATTTCTTGTCATCTTCAAGCCTTTCAGCGTAGGCGATCGTGTAAAAATAGGACAGCTTTATACCGGTGATGTAGAAGACATTACATTGCGCCATACCATCATCAAAGATTTTGAAAACAGACGCATCGTGATACCCAATACAGTGATCAGCAATGAAACCATCATCAACTCCACCATCACCGATGAGCGCGTTTGTATTTTTCTCGAACTGAATATCTCCTTTGATTCCGATATTGATAAAGCCATCCTCATTATGCAGGAGGAAGCAGTAAAGCATCCTCTTTGCATTGACAATCGCTCTACCGAAGATCTGGCCAAAGGCGATCACCAGGTGATGATTCGTGTGATTGGATTTACGGATTTCGCCACGCAACTTCGTGCTTACCTGTGGGCGAGAAATCCATCGGGAGGATTTGAGATGAAGTGCGACCTGAACAAATCCATCAAAGGCCGTTTCGATCAGGACGGTGTAGAACTACCTTACCCTCACCGCACCATTGTTCATAAGCAGGGTGACAGTGGTCAACCTCAAGTATATGGCTAAATCGAAAAAGAAAGTGATTCAAAAACCAGAGCCTGTTCCGGAAGAGAAAATCATCCTGGAGTTAATGCAGTATGACGAAAAGGAATACCTGCGCCAGGATAATCTTCCTGTGGATGAATTAATCACTAAGATCAGACCGAGCCTTGTCAACTGGGTGAACGTGGATGGACTTCATAATCCTACCGTCATCCAGGAACTGGGTAAGTTCTTTTGCATCCACCCTTTGCTTCTGGAAGACATCACTACCGATCATCAACCGAAGTCGGAAGAATACGAAGACTATCTCTTCTTCACATTGAAGATGTTATACCGCATTGAGAACGGTGTGATTGATTACGAACAAATCAGCTTTGTATTAGGCAAAGATTTTCTGGTTTCCTTCCAGGAGAAGGAAGGTGATATGTTTGATTCCTTCCGCGAGCGTATCCGGTTAAGCCAGGGAAGAGTACGTAAGCTAAAAGGTGATTATCTTTTATATCGCCTGATGGACATCATTGTCGATAACTATTACAATGTACTGGATGCGGTAGGTTTGCAAATCGAACAAATTGAAGAGGATGTCTATAAGAATCCAACAGAAAGTAATTTCCTGCGTATTCAAAAAATAAAGAAAGACTTACTCTTTCTGCGTAAGGCGCTTTATCCTTTACGGGATGCCATGAACCGCATACTGAAAGACGAATCTAATTTTATTGAGACAAGTACCATCCGTTACTTCAGCGATGTATACGATCACGTAGTGCATCTTATCGATTCATTGGAAACCTATAAAGATCTCAACTCCGGCCTGATGGATATTCACATCAATGCCATGAACACACGTATGAATGAAGTGATGAAGATTCTCACTGTGATTTCTGTCATCTTTATGCCACTCACTTTTATTGTAGGCGTGTATGGAATGAATTTTGATGTTTTACCAGAGCTACATTGGAAGTATGGATATCTTATAGTTTGGATATTCATGATCGCCATCACCTTGACGATGATTCGTATCTTTAAGTATAAGAAATGGTTTTAATGAAGTTAAAAGAGTGATCTCGTAAAGAGCTTTCAATCCATCGCTTCTTCCTCGTCTTCAGGGCGTGGACGAAGCTCTACCAGTTCAGGCAGATTTCTTCTCATCTTCAGGATCTTTACATCGTATCCGGCCAGTTGTATTTCTTCCCCTTCTTTCAGATCAAAAGGTTTCTCATGCAATAGCAACCCTGCCAATGTATCGTATTCTTCCGATTCCATTAAAGGTCTATCCAATGTTTTATTGATATCGTGCAATGGTGAGGTAGCGATCACATGGAAGTTGGCTCCCATAGGCGTCACAATCTGCACTTCGTGATCATGCTCGTCCTGTATCTCACCTACCAGTTCTTCCAGAATATCTTCAAGCGTCACCATACCGAGCATATCGCCATACTCGCTGATGACAATCGCCATCTGAACCTTATTCTTCTGAAACTCTCTCAGCAGCTGATCGATTGGCTTATGTTCGGTAACATAGTAGGCCTTGTTGGCAATCTCCATCAATGTCTTCCCGCTCTTCTGCACGTAATGGCGCATGGCATCTTTGGCGATGATCACTCCTGTTATCTCTTCCAGGCTCTTATCGTACACCGGGTAGCGGGAATAACCTTCACGAAAAACAATATGCACCACTTCTTCCAGCGTACTGTTCACACTAATGCCGGATACTTTTGCGCGTGGCACCATGATCTGCTTTACCACACGATCATCAAAATCAAACACATTTTGTATCAACTCACGCTCACTGCTTTCTATGGCACCGCCTTCTTCACTTTCGGCAATGATCAGTTTCAATTCTTCTTCCGAGTGAATCTCCTGTTCGCTTACCGGCTTGATACCGAATATGCGAAGGATAAGATTGGCGAAACCATTTAATAAACGAATGAAAGGGCGGCACACTAAATGAAAAACGCGAAGCGGTACTGCTACCCACAACGTAGTCTGTGTAGGATATCGGATCGCCACTGATTTCGGGGCAAGCTCTCCAAAAACAATATGCAATACAGTGAGTATAACAAAGGCCGTAGGCAATGCTATTTTATGTGCTGTTTCAGGACTAATCTCAAAACCAAATGAATGCACTACAGAAAGTACCATCTGCGATACTACATCTTCACCCACCCAGCCTAATGCAAGACTTGCCAGTGTAATACCCAGCTGAGTAGCGGCCAGATATCCATCGAGATTGTTGATTATAATTTTAGCTGCGCGCTTGGATACGGTGCCTTGCTGCAAAGCAATTTGTGAAGAGCGCACTTTAACAATGGCAAACTCTGCGGCAACGAAAAAACCATTCAGAAGAACTAAAAGGACCGTGATTAGAATGTCGGATATCATATCGAAACACAAATATAATCCTTAAAAAACAAAAAAAGGCTGCCCTTACCCCTGGCAGCCTTTTCTACTAAAACACCTACGATAATTTTTAGATCAATTATCTATACTAAATCTACCAACCGGAGCCATACAATGGAATACCCCACAATAAGGCATTTTAGTTTACTTGATTGCAATTAACTGATAATCAGTGCGCATAGCCTGCACCACGCAGCACCTGGCCATTCCTTTCGCCCGTATGTTTGCCCTGTTGGGCCGTCAATTTTCCATTGACCAGTACGTAAACAAAACCGGAAGAGTAAGCATGCGGTTTATCGAAAGTAGAGAGATCGCCTACCGTATTTTCGTCAAAAACCACCACATCGGCCGCCATTCCTTCACGGAGAAGCCCTCTGTCGCGAAGCTGAAATTTCTGCGCCGGAAGTGACGTCATGCGTCTCACTGCCTCCTCCAGTCTGATCACTTTGAGCAGGCGAACGTATTGTCCCAACACACGTGCATTGGTACCATAACCTCTTGGATGTGGCATGCCCGAGCCATAACGTGCTATGCCTGCATCGGAAGCAAACATGTTGTATGGATATTGCATGATTCGTTTGAGATCCTCCTCCGTCATGCTGAAATACACCATCTGCGCACCGCCTCTCTCTACCATTTCCAATATAATTTCCGATTCCTCAGAGAGATTGACTTTCCTTCCTTTCAGTTTATTTATATCAGAGATGTTCTTGCCATTCAAAGTAGTATCAGCACTATAACGTGCCACCACTGCATAGCTATAGCTCGTTACTGATTTTTCTTTTTGCATGCTCACCATTTCAGCTACAATCTTCTTTCTTGTTTTAGCATCGTTAAAGCGAACCAAAACAGAATCTCTCCCTCCCGAAAATGCCCAGGTAGGAACCCGTGTGTCCAAAGAAGTACTGCTGGCGATGTACGGATATTGATCAACAGTAACATCAATACCTTCATCTCTTGCTTTCTCTACCTGAGCGATGACACCAACTGATTTTCCCCAGTTGGGCTTATAGGTTACTTTAAAATGTGAAATCTCTACAGGGATAGTTGCCTGCCGGCCAATGTTAATCGCTTCTTCAATTGCCTCATTGACATGATCGGCTTCATCGCGGATATGAGAAGCATATACACCACTGTTGCGTGATGCGGCTTTGGCAAGACCGATTACTTCAGCGGTTTTGGAATAAGTGCCGGGTACATAAATCAATCCGGTGGAAAGCCCTACTGCTCCGTCTTTCATTGCCTTCTCCACCAGCATTTCCATTTGCAGTTGCTCATCAGGCGTAGGATCACGCTGATACTGTCCCATAACTTTACTGCGCACGCTATTATGCCCGATGAGCGTGGCTACATTGATGGAAGTCTTCACACTATCCAGTTGATGAAAGTAAGCGGCAACATCTACATTCGATCCGCCACAATTACCAGTCACCACGGAAGTGACGCCATCTAAAATAAAATTCCCTGCTGTGGGCACTTTCAAATCATTGCCTTCGATGTGAGTATGTACATCAATGAAACCGGGGGCTACAATTAAGCCCTTTGCATCAATCATTTTTAGAGCATCTTTATTTTTCAGCTTACCTACTCCGATAATCTTACCGTCTTTAATAGCAACATCACCATAGTACCAGCTGTTGCCCGTACCATCTACAATCTTTCCGTTTTGAATAATCAGGTCTGCTTTCTGTGCCTGCAAAGCACACACCTGAAACAGAAGGCAAACAAAAATAAAGTGGCGCATAGTGGTACGGATTAGGAAAAATAAATCTACTGCTTCTGCGCAAAACTTAGTCGCATTATTTTTTGACAGGCAAATAATTCTGCCTGGCAGGCATAGCAGCTATCAAATAAAAAGTGGTCAGGCAAAGCAAAACAGTATCTTTGCGGCCTCTATGAATTCGCGCGAACAACTATCAAAAACACTTGATCTCATTAAGCTGGAACGTCAGGCTGACCTGGACTATTACCGTCAGAAGGTTTTGCTGCGTTCATTAAACCAGCGCACTAAAGAAGGCACTACCTGGTACCCGGTGAAACTGAAGCGCGATTACATCGGTACAGGAGAACGGCTTACTATAGAAGTTGAGCGCACCACACACCTCGATCAGCCACATGCTTTTCAAAGTGGCAAATCGGTAAGCGTGTTTTGCAATGCATCGGGCAAACCAGAGAAAGAACATGTGAATGGAGTGATCAATTTTGTTCGCGACAATCAAATGGTTGTTACCATCAATGGTGAAGAGCTGCCCGACTGGATCAACGATGGAAACCTTGGTGTGGATGTCATGTTTGATGAGATGAGCTATCGCGAGATGGAGTTCGCACTCAAAGAAGTGATGAAAGCCGATGGGAACAGGGTGGCAGAGCTGAGAGAAATTCTTCTTGGTGAAGATGTAACGAGTTATCCGTTACCGGAAGCACCTAAACCAAACTGGGCTAAACAAAACATTCTCAACGAAAGTCAGCACGAAGCACTGATAAAAGTAATTCAGACACCCGACATTGCGTTCATACATGGACCTCCCGGCACGGGCAAGACCACTACAATCGTGCAAGCTATCCTGCAAACAGTAAAGCAGGAGCAGCAGGTTTTGGTTTGCGCGCCAAGTAATGCTGCAGTCGATCTGCTGGTTGAAAAATTAAGCGACCAGGGGTTGAATGTATTACGCATTGGCCATCCTGCGCGTGTGACGGAACAATCGCTCAGCAAAACCATGGATGCACGAATTGCTGCTCATAAAAATTATCATGAGTTGCGCGCTTTACGCAAACGCATGGAACAGGTGAAGAGCGCTGCCTTCAAGTTCAAAAAAGATTTTGGCTATCACGAAAAAGAACAACGCAGGCAATTGAAAGAAGAAGCACGCATGCTGAAGTCGGATGCGGACATGCTTGAGTTTTATATTGTAAATGATTTACTGCAAAACAGTGAAGTGATCTGCGCCACGCTGGTAGGATCGTCTCACCCTGTACTACGGGGAAGAAAATACAAAACCGCTTTTATCGATGAAGCAGGCCAGGCTTTGGAACCAGCGTGCTGGATACCGATGCTGCGCACGCAGCGTGTCATTTTTGCAGGAGATCATCATCAGCTTCCTCCCACCATCAAATCGAACGAAGCAGCTAAAGCAGGTTTGGCAAAAACACTCTTCGAGAAGGGGATTGAAAGGTACACTAATCGCTCTTCGATGCTGCAGGTACAGTATCGCATGAATGAAAATATCATGAAGTTTTCATCACGGCAGTTTTACAAAAACGAACTGGTGGCGCATGAATCGGTAAAGCATGAATTACTT
>NNBV01002383.1_pt1 | contig 12225 bp, 11 predicted proteins | sample 1173771 | NCBI WGS metagenome assembly NNBV01 (sample SAMN07173938, study PRJNA388173) | plant metagenome | isolation source: symbiotic tissue sample KVS11 | place: Norway: Troms, Kvaloya island
TGCCACACAGTTTGATGAGGTGCTTGGACTGAAAGAAAAAGGCCTGCGCAGTGTGGTGCTATTGGCATTGGGCTATCGCGATGAGAAAACCGATTACCTGGTGAATGCAAAAAAAGTACGCATTCCCATGGAAGAATTGGTATCGGTCATCGCTTAATCTATTCCTGTTACTAAATATTGTCTTTCATTGCGGGTGAGCAGTGAAAGACAATTTTTAATTCCATAGTTGTCATTAGCAAGAGAGAGTTAAGCTCCCAGCTACTTTATAAAGTTCATCTTTCGTTGCGCGCTGTACAGGCGGTATTTTATAGAAAGGGTGTAGTCGCGCAAAAAAGAAAATCAAAGCCATCCAAAACGCCGGGCGTTTTGGATGGCTTTGATTTAAAGAACCTTTGTTTTTATCATGATCGCCAGCGATCATGATAAAAACAGAGCTGAAACCCGTGGCCGGCTCATTCAATCTATCGTGGTATCTCGGCTCCCGCGAACAATTGATAACTCGTATTTGAAAAGGGCAGAGATAATTCACGAATGCAGAGTAACAAATCAATACGATGACTTATCGCGTTTCAGGTAGCGCAGTTTCACCCTGAAGAATAGTATCTCAATACGTTGTCATAAAACTCAAAAAAACAGAAGTGATGAAAATCTAATGACAATTCTGAGTTAATCTCTTCTTAAAAGTCAACGTTGATTCGCAAAGAAAGATATGTAAGTAATCTCTAAAGAAGGTTAATGAGATCGCTTATAAAAACCACAACAATCAGCAGGACAAGAATGAATATAGCTATCTTTCTTAGCGCAGGAAATAACTTAGTTGAAAATCTCTTTCCGGTAATACCTTCATAGGTCAGCGGTATCATCTCCCATAAGGCAGATTTCGGAAAGGGTAAAAGGTTAAACAGAGTGGTAACAATAGCAAGAATAGCAAAGAGCCTCAAATAAGTATTTAAACTTGAATTTATTCTTACCGGACCACTTAATGACTTTTTTACACTTAAAGTACCCGTGAACATTTTACCAAAGGCGCGTATTTGAATTACCGGAACATACAACGCACTGTAAGTGCCCTTTACAATTGATTCTGAAAAAGAATTTTCTTTAGTCGTATAATTGATCAATTCCTTTGGGATGATTCCTAATGTACGATTACCATCCAGCACAACCTCAACATTAAAGGTATTAGAGTTGGTGCCCTTACCTCTTTTCACTGTAAGTGTTACATTATCATCATCATCTGACAAAAGTGCCTCATTCAATTCATGATACTTCACGATGGAATGATCATTAACTTTTACAATACGATCACCAGCAAGCAAACCCGCTTTCTCTGCCGGAGTATTTTCCATCACTTGTTCTACTACAAATGGAGCAAGAAGTGAGAAGAAGTATTCGCTCCGATCCAATGAATCCGCCGATACATGAGTCGGTATATCCATTTTCTTATTATCTCTGAGAATGGTATAATAAGTATCAGGATGGGTGATTACTTCAGGATCTACCAGTTCATAGAAATGAGTATAATCCTTTCCATTAAAAGCTACTATTTTGTCTCCTTGCTGAAAACCATACTTCAAAGCCAGTTTTGAAGGATATATTCCATTACGGTTTACTTCTTCCTTTGCTATAATACGCTCTTCATTAAAATACGTTATCCCGATGAAGATAATCGTTCCCGTCAAAAATAATCCAATTGCTCCACTAAGAGTTACCATCCATCGCCTGCCCAGAGGCTGATCAAAAAACTCCCATGGGTACATCATCGGATGCTTCTCTCCATTAACAACTGTATATATTTTGGCAAGGCCAATAACCGGAATATAAAATCCTACTGAGAATTTGATTTCACCAATCTGAAAGAAAAAAAGCGTAGGGCCAAAACCGAGGAAGTAATGAGGGGCAGCTGCATTCAGGCGTATCGATGCCGTGAAGAAGAAGACTATATAAATAATATTCAGGAGAACAAAGGCAAGGAGAAGCATGTTCAAAAATGGGAGTTTAATGATTTACCTACACCTACTTTGAATACAGAATTCTTCCTGAAACAGTAGAAGAAATTCCTGACAAGGGCACTGAACAGAATTCTATCGTCCACTGTTTATTGACATAGGTAACATAGACATTACCCGATGATGCAGCATAATCGTAATAATAATATTCGGTTACAAGCATCGTGGCGTATCCATCACCCGGATTGCTCGATTTGGTAATCGGGAAAACAGTATCCCTGGTGGGAAGTGCCTTCACATATAATTTAATATCATACTCGACATTATTTTTGGTGACGAAGATTTGAAAATTATAATAGTCCTGGTAGAAAGTAATATCTCTTGCCGTTAATGTATTGTTTACATTCTTATACGTAATCCGGTTATCAACAAGAGAAGATTTGCATGGCACGACTATAGTCTGGCATTTCGGACATTTACCACCACAATCTACTTTCTCCTCATCCTGGTTAAGTATCCCATCATAACAGGTGCCTATCACCAGCGGGTTGTTTTGTTCGGCTTCACAGGCCATAAGCAAAACACCTATGTAGAGAATATATTTTACTATTTTCATGTGCTGGCAGAAATTAAAAAAGAGTATAACCTAAAGCTACATTCAGACTGAAGAGGTAATAACCGGCTAAGCTTTGATGTAAATTATATCCGGCGTATTCCTGCATGGTCCAGTCGTCCTGGGTCTCCGTTAAAAAATTAATTGGCACAAACGCCCAGCCGAATTCAATACCTGTTTTTAACAAGAGTCCTTTTGCAATCATACTCTGACGCCCCATACTGATTGTTGCAGACGGATAAATGAAGTCATTCTTAAATTGTTTTACTTTCGATTTCTTATTGTCATATGTATTGGTTTGTGTGACGTAAACAGAAAAAGTCTGATAAAAACCGATTGGTGCGATGGATGCTGATCGATCAAATCCATAAAACTTAAGATGTAACCCCGCTGCCTGACCTCTAATCACATCCTGATCCACATTGTAGTTGGTACTGGTTGGATCCTGATATTGATCAAGATACCCGCGGGTAGTACCTATCGCTAATCTGCTGTATGAAATACCAATGCTCACATCCCTGCCCACCAGATACTCAGCAGTAATCTGTGGACGGAAATTAAAAGCAAACCGGTTAACATCATTGGTTCGTGCTCCTCCTGCAAAATTATATACAAGCTGGTTATTCTGATTTTGAACAAAGAAAGCTGGTGTAGGATTTCCCTCCAGGAAAAGTGTAAAACGTTTACCCATAAATCCAGGTACCTGTGCAGACAGCTGTAATGAAATCAGAATAGCACACCCTACTAAACTATAGCGTATCATTATTTCTTAAGTTTAGATAGAGTATAATAAATATTGGATTGGAGTAAAAAACGATTGTCGTTCATCTCCATCTGCCGCAGATCCACCAATTCAATCTGTTGTGTGCGCACGTTAAAACCCAGGGCAAAGTATAATGTTGCTCCTCTTGTAGTGAAGGCTTCTTTTACAACCCACGGAGTAAGTGAGGGCATCAATAATGCTCCAAATCCCATTGCTATCCAGCCGCGTTTTTTCGCTTTCACGGTAATGCCTCCCATCCACATGAAGTGATCTGTCTTGTACTTGTCGGCCAATGCTATAATTTCTTCCTGCACGGGACTAATTATACTTTCATCATCACCGGCACGCATACGTTCATCTATCCAATCATTCAATAAGCTATTGCTTTGCATGATGGCAATGTCAGCTCTTGATATTTTATTAGGATTAATCACGTCTACCTTCATATCCAGGCGCTGTGCAGCTTCAGCAATGTAGTCGTTCATATTGATGAGTACTTCTTCTGCTTCCACATGCCTTGTCTTTTGCTTCTTCCGCTTGTCTACTTTTTTATACAACGGATGTACCACCACTACTTTACTTGCTTTAATAGAGGGTTTCTTTTCCTTTCTCTTGTCTTTAGCTGATTTCCATTCCACTATTCTATTTTTTTCGATCAGGCTTACCTGCTTGTCAAACAACTGGAAGAATGCATTATTATCTTTAAAATCAATAAAAGCATATTGCGTATAGGGATGTTCAAGTTGCGAAATCGGTCCTTCGGAACTGGTTCTTACAAATCTGGTTTTCAGGCCCAGGTTATCTTTTGCAAAAGCCTGAATGAGATCATTGAGCATCGGCAACGCACTTTTATTATCCGGTGTGTTTTCCATGAACTTATATAATTGCCGTATCGCCAGCACGTTCAGTTCATAAGAAGATTGCTTTTCAATAAAACCGGCAAGCATTGCCGCTTCGCCCCATACCTCTCTTGTATATACTTCGTCAGTACTCAGGCTTTGTCGGGCAATACCATACCAGGCTTTAATGATTGTTTCATTCAGATACGTTGATGCCGGGTTCTCTTGCTGAAGGCTGGTGGCCAAAGCAATCGCTTCTCCATAGCGATGCTCCAGCAAAAACAGGCGGCACAACTCATAGCGGGCAATCTTTCTTACCTTAAAAAAAGTCTCTTTCGAAATCCTGAAGTGAGTCCCCTCCTTGCCTGACCTGAATTTCTCTGCAATGGCGGTTCTGCGTTTCTTTATATTAGGGTGAGAGCTTTTACTGTCATCATAGTCTTCATTTACTTCTATCTTCCTGGCAGCAAATAGCGTGAGAGAGTCCGGAAAAATATACGATCCTGATTCAAATACCTGCTTATTGAAAGGCACCCATGCCAATGGCAGATCTGCTTTCACCAGTACATCAAATACCTTATCTACAGAATCTTTCGTGTAGTCACTCTTTTGATAAATGTCTGCTCCTGCAAGATCTGCTTCCAGTTCCAGCTCTTTCGAAAAGGAGCTCTTGGCAAAACCTTTCTCACTCACAGACAACTTGCGGTAGTCGCCTTTTGCTTTATCTATTTCTATGTTGGTAACATATGAGTTGATCACATGCGCTTTCTGATAATGAACCACCTCATGCGACAGAATAAACGCAAGCTGTGCCTCATTATCCAACCGGGCCAGCAAACCCATATTTACAAAGATCATTCCGTTGTTGGTGGTGAACGCATTCACGGAAGGAGACTTAACTGCGTAGATTCTTATTTTACTTTGAAGAGCCGGATAAGGTTTTAAAAGTTCTTTCAGTACCTGATCGAGGTAAAGCGAAATTTCATCATTGAAGAGTACACTACCGCTAGCCAGAAAATCATCCATACTGTAGGTGCTTTCCAGTACGAATTTCTTTTTTGTTTTCTTTTCTTTTGCCTTCGCACCGGAAAGCGTGGTCACTTCTGTGGCAACCTTTACAGAAGATTGCTCGGTAAAATCTTTTGGGATAATTCCCTGTGGAAGTAATGTCTTGTACTTGTCAAAGTCCTGACTAAAGACAGTTGTATAGCAGGCTAGCAGCAGCCAGGAGGAAAGTAACAAACGCATGTAGGTATTCTGGGGTAATAAATCAGCCGCAAAAATGTATAGGAATTATTGATCACGCAATACCAAAATTGTGCAATAAGCAAGAAAACAGTACAGCTACACGGAAAAGCAGTGGGTTCACTTTAACAATCTCATCAGAAGAAAAAGATCTTTTTTGCCCAGGCCAGATTTATACCACAAGCAAAGGCCTGATCACCGGCCACACTTTTTCAGCAATAACCTGGTACCCTTTTGCAGACGGATGCAGTCCATCGCCTAAGTTGAGATGCGACACTCCCATCACTCCTTCAAGGAAGAATGGAACGAAAGTCATCTGGTAAGCGGTGGCCAGTTTGCTGAACCCGGAATGGAATTCAGTGGCCATCACACCAGGAACAAAACCCGGTAGTTGCATACCCATCAGCACCAGCTTTGCATTGGGGTAGCGACTTCTCACCTTCTCTATGATAGCTTGTAAATTTTTAAACGTAGTAGCCATCGGCACACCTCGCATGATATCGTTGATGCCTAACTCCAGCACAAACACATCTACAGGGCGACTTGTCCAATAGTCGATGCGGGCTAATCCTCCTGCTGAAGTATCTCCGCTGATGCCGGCATTCGTTATGGTGTAAGGCCATTTCTCCGTGTCTATCTTCTGTTGTATTAAAGCAGGATAAGATTCTTTTCCTGCATTGCTCAATCCATATCCTGCGGTAAGGCTATCACCAAAAAAAAGAATGTGTTTTAAATTAGTCATGAGCGGTGAATGATTATCCTGTTGTCTCCACGGATCGCTCTTCCAGCTGATCCATTTTCATTTTATCTCTGTTCTTCAATTCTCTTTTATGCAACAGTGGCCCCACGATCAAGGCAATCAAAACCGTAAGCACACCTTCGGCTGCAATTGTTCTGGCGGCACCGATGTGATGTGAAAGTGTTCCGATCAGCAATCCTCCGATTGGCTGCATCCCAAAGAAAGCCATTGCATAATAGCTGATCACCCTCCCTCGCATGGTAGGTGCTACATTGATCTGAATCAACGTATTACTGATGGTGGTTTGTGACATCATGCCAAAGCCAACAATGCTGAGAAAGAATAAGGCAAGCGGAAGATGCGTAAGGTGCGAGAAAGCCAGCAAGCCTGCACCAAAGACAAGCGTGTTAATGAATAAAATCTTTTTAAGATCGGCACCCGGTTGCAGAGAGGCCAGGAAAAAAGCACCGCATATTGCACCAAGCCCAATCGCGCTGTTCAGATAGCCAAACGTAGATGCATCGCCTATAAATATTTCTTTCGCATACACCGGTAGCAACGTAATATACGGTAGCGATAAAAGACTGATCAGCGCCAGCATGATCATGACATTGGCTATGGATGGCGTATCCTTTAAATAAGTGAAGCCATTCTTAATATCCATCAATGCGCTTTTAGTACGTTCCGGTTTTTTATAAGGTGGAAGTTTCAGCAGTAAGAGCGATGTAATCACGGCTATAAAACTAAATGCATTGACCAGGAAGCAAACCGATGCACCAAATGACTCCAGCACAATTCCTGAAAGAGCCGGCCCTATCAACCGGGCTAAGTGAACCATGGAAGAGTTGAGCGCAATGGCATTCGATACATGTTCTTTGCTGTTGACGATATCATACACCATCGCTTGCCGTGCAGGCACATCAAAAGCATTGATGATCCCCAGCAATACACTGAGTGTGAGTATGTGCCATACTTCATAGTTACCCGACAACACTAACGCAGTCAGCAGCAATGCCTGCATCAGCGAAGCAATTTGTGTGAGCAGCAGAACGCGGTAGCGGTTATACCTGTCCGAGACCATACCTCCGGGAATCGAAAACAGAAATGAAGGGAACTGTGCCGCAAAAACCGCCACGCCGAGCATAAGAGAAGATTGTGTTTTATCGTACACCAGCCAATACACGGCAGTACGCTGCATCCACGTGCCAATCAGCGAGAGCGATTGACCCGAGAAGTAATAGCGGTAATTGATGCTCTGAAATGCTTTTAATGCCGGGATGGTCATCAACTGAATTTATGAAGTACAAATTGCTGGCACAACATTAATAGAGAAGGATATGGAATTACTAACTTAACCTTAAAAAATATGAATAATCTTTTACGTGGACTGATTGCTGGTTATGGTGCTAAAAAACTGGGAGGCGGTTGCCTGGGTACCGTTCTGGTATTTATTCTTATCTGGGTGGCGCTTGGTCAATGCAGCTAATGATTTACCAATGACTGCTTCAGGCTACAGGCTTTTACAGAGGCAGTGTGAAATAGCTTGAGGACTTGAGTTGAGGCTAACAGCGTTAAGCCAGTGGCTATTCAAATCGATACAAGGAGATAAGAAAGAATTCACACACTCTGATCTTGCCCTCCTACCCAGCTAATGGCTGCTTTCAATTCACTTTGATTGAAGCCTTTAAATTCGCCTGGCACTACTTTACTGAATAGCCCGGTGAAATACTGTATTCCTTTTGAATCGGTAACAATAGCCACGCGGTTCCATTTGGTCATATTTGTCAAGCCCAGCAAAGCATCTTTTATCCAGGCCCCTACGGTAAAATCTTTGAGTTGGGTTTCCAGTACCAGTAAATAATTCAGCTTATTGGTCCGGTCTACTAACTCTTTTACGGCTGGTAATACTACTTCATCAAAATCCTCTTTGGTAACATCATCGGTGGCCACAAAACCAACCATGGTGTCTGGGGTATTTTTTAATTCCTTTATCATATCCGCAAGGTTTATCTGGTAAGAGACAAAATGATGCCGGAACGTATTTCAGGGTATGTGGGCTAAATAATCTACATGATCGTTGCGATCAGAATATGCGCATCAGAACTTAGCAGGAAAATACAGTACGAACTCAGCTCCTTCATTTAGTTTCCCTTGTGCGGTAATCAGTCCGTGATGGTTCTGCATAATCTTCTTACACAAAGCCAACCCGATACCTGAGCCGCCAAAGTCTGCCTGCGCATGGAGGCGTGTAAAGACATTGAAGATGGAATCCTTATGCTGATCAGAAAACCCAATACCGTTATCCTTCACCACTATTTTATAATAACTGCCCGACAGAGAGGGCTCCGGATTTACAACAGTCTCTTTGAAAGAAATATCAATGATGGGTGCAATACCCTCTCTTGCAAACTTCAGTGAGTTTCGGATGAGATTAATTAATAACTGGCGCAACAGGAATGAAACACCATCCACGGCAGGCAGCTTACCACCCGTTATTACTGCATTACGATCGACAATCTCTTCGTTCAGTTCATTGGTCACTTCATTCACTAACAAGGTCAGATTGACTTCAGTGAGTGTTTCGTTGAAGCGCTGCATTTTTGAATACGTGAGTATATCAGAAATAAGGGTCTGCATACGGCTGGCTGAATTGTTCATCCGCTGTATGGAGTCGATCACACCGGCAGAAAGTTCTGCGCTGTTACGATCAAGGATACGCGAAGCAAACACCTGGATTTTGCGCAACGGTTCTTTCAGATCGTGTGTACTGATCCAGTTGACGTTTTCCAATTCGGCATTGGTTTCTTTCAGCTTTTCACTCAGCACACGGTATTTATGTTCTTCTTCGCTGAGAAAAAGTAAGTGTGCCTGCTTTTCAAGGCTTTGTGCAAAAGTAGCTGCTGCATATAGCTCTGCTTCTTTCCACTCACTGCTTTGAAACTTAATGATCTCCTTCCACAGCTCAAATGATTTACGTGGCGAAAGTCCTTTCTCATCTTTTATGATGGCTTTACCTGGGTCGCCTGCCCATTTTACTTCTTCCAGTGTTTCGGGTCTGAACCAGATGATACCCATGTTCAAAACATCATCGAGTGAGTGAAGTAATATACCGGCAGAAGTATCGCTTAGTGCAGCCGCTTCAGGGTAAATGTCCACCAGCTTGGAGGAATAGATTACCTCTTTGTTCGAATGTAATTTCAGAGCGGCTACCATTTTACGAATAGCATCGTGTGAAGGGACATTGCCACTGACATACATATCACCATCAATAAAAATAGCTACCCCGCCTGCATTGCATAAAGCCAGTAACTCCTTTTGCTCTGCAATCATTTTAAAAGACTGCCAGTCGAGCGAATAGGTTTGAGTGAGCATCTTCTCCAACGCACTGTTTACCTGCTGCGCCAGCCGATGCTGTTCCTCCACTTGTCTGACATTGATTTGCGAAGTAAGAAAATGTCCCTGCAGCTGAGCAGAGATGCGCGTAAAGCTATTGATGTATTTTTCAGAATAATGATGGCAGGCGATCAAGCCCCACAATTTCTCCTGGTGCATCAGGGAAATCGTAAGTGTGGCACCCACTCCGATGTTATGCAGGTATTGCACGTGAATAGGAGATACACTTCGCAGTAAGGCATGGCTCAGATCCAGATTTTTGGAAGGCTCATCATCAATGGTGAAAATGGGAACGGGCTGATAATTTACATCTACAATCAGGCGCAGCAGGTTCAGTTTGTAAAGTTCCCTGGCCTGTGCAGGTATATCGGTGTGCGGATAATGCACCCCAAAAAAAGATTCAATGTCCTCACGTTTGCTTTCAGCAAATACTTCTCCGTTATACTCTTTATCAAAACGATAGATCATCACCCGATCATAACCGGTGATGGATCGTGTTTCATCGGCCACCGCCTGGCAAAGCGTCTGCAGGGAAGTGGAGCGCTCCATGTACGTTACAAACTGACGGGTCTGGTTATAGAAAGCAGAAAGATCCGATGAAGACGAGACACCGGGTTCAAACTCCAGGATGTATCGCTCGCCACTGCCGTGAATGCTTACGTTGTACAAACTGCCATTCAACTCCAGTTCCAGCGGAGATGAAAAACTGGCCGACTGATTGGAAATATAATTCTGAATTTTCTGCTGCTGTGCTTTGCCAAAGACCTCTTCGGTATTTTTAGAAAGCAATTGCTCCGGGCGAAGATTGGTATATGCCAGGCTATTTGCACTACAGAAATCGATAGCATGATCTTTCTTTTTTACTGCGATCAGAAATCCATGAGGCTGAATACTTCCCGGAATATGAATAGGTTCATGTTCACAATTGGTCAGATTAACGATGTCCCGATTTACAATATCTTTAATCTTCATTACCCCAACGGCTCGTTACATTTGTTACTTACTATCTGGCAGCGAAACGAAATAGTTATAAATCGATTGGAAAGCCTGCTGCGCACCTTCACTGATTTCTTTCTGAGAATTAGTCTGAACGGCATAGTTTGAAAATGCATTCAAAAACGATTTCCACAACCTGCCGGTATGTTCTCCATAGCCTGTAAAAAAAGCGGTGCCATCATTCAAATTAAAGGAGCGTTGCTGGAGATGTTTTAAAATGACTCTTCCACCTAACGTAGAACCCTCCACCACGTAGATTACTCCCATCGCAAAAGCTGGCGATACCGGCAGCGGGAAGGGAACAAAAGCAGGATAAGAAGGTATAATAACCTGACTGCTTAATACTTTCAGGTCTTCGCTGATTGAAGCTAGCTTTCTTCTCTCTTCCGTATCCGCAATCAGCTCACTCACTATCGGGAACAACTGTGCTTCGGTGAATTCAATTACTCCTTTCATAGCAGCCAGGTAGCAAGCATACTGCTGCAGGTTCACCTCCGGACTCATCAGGCTCATTGACAACGGAGATTCTTCCAATTGCCTATGCATCGGTGCCGTTTCTTCTTTAAGGTTTTTTAAAAATAATTCCTCAGGCTTTGGCTCAGACTTAGGTTCTTGTATAGTTGGTGACAACATGGCTTGCAGTTATTCAGTATAAACAAAGTTTTGACGATTGGCCTTGAACTTCTCCCAGTTAATGGAAAGGCTATGCGCAATTGCCTTCTTGTAGGTACGATAGGAAAGCGGCTTGGTAATAAAAAAGTTAGCCCCTCTTTTCTGTGCTTCATCAATGTCTTTGTCATCATCGGAGGTAGAAAGGATGATAACAGGAAGATCTTTCAGTTTTTCAGATTGACGTATCTCCTGCAAAGCTTCCAATCCGTTTTTTCCAGGCATATTCAGGTCAAGAAAAACAAGCGCAGGTACTGAAGATGGATTTTCAAGTTTATTCAAAAGCTCATCGGCACTATTCTGCAAATGAACTTCAAATGCACCTTCCATACCCGCAATCGCTTCTTTGAAAAGCTCCTGGTCATCGGCATCATCATCCGCATAGAAAATACTCAGGTCATTTTTTCCCATAGTTAAAGATAACAAGCTTGGATAGAAAATCAGGAGACCTTGCATCCAAATTTACACTATTATAACTTCAAAAAATGTATTAAATTATTCTCCACCTACAGCGAGGAGTTTTACCACGATAGATTACACTAACTTCAGCGCAGCATCCTGTTTATAGTATAAATGCAATCAACGGTATTCGATTCATAGTAGCATTCTGATCATTGAATAAAAAATGTACTACATCTCCCTCCCCCCATATCGAAGACTTTTCACACGATAGATTACATTAGCTCCAGCAGAGCATCCTGTTTACAGCATCAATGCAATTGACGTATTCGTTCCGTAGGAGCGTCCTGACCATCGGATAAAATGCACTACATCTCTTTTCACCCATATCGAAGAGTTTTCACACGATAGATTACATTAGCTCCAGCGGAGCATCCTGTTTATAGCATCAATGCAATTGAAGGTATTCGCTTCATAGGAGCATCCTGATCATTGAATAAAATGTACTACATCTTTCTTCCACCCACATCAAAGAGTTTTCACACGATAGATTACACTAACTCCAGCGCGGCATCCTGTTTATAGTATCAATGTAATTGATGGTATTCGCTTCATAGGAG
>NNBV01003506.1_pt1 | contig 12219 bp, 4 predicted proteins | sample 1173771 | NCBI WGS metagenome assembly NNBV01 (sample SAMN07173938, study PRJNA388173) | plant metagenome | isolation source: symbiotic tissue sample KVS11 | place: Norway: Troms, Kvaloya island
GGTCAATGCTAATTATTTAGCGGGTGATAAATTTATTAATACATCCAATACATCGCTCACCGTTCAGTATACGGTTGTTCCTGTAAGTGCAGGAAATTGTTTGGGTGACCCATTGATAGTAATATTAACGATAGATCCTGAACCGGTAATGAATCCGGCACTGGCAGTTAAAACCGTTTGCAGCCGCGCCATTACAGGAATTACATTTAATACAAATGGCTCTTCTATAGGAGCAAGTACTTATGATGTAGTGTTGGTAAATCCTGTTGACGCTGATTTGACGGGAACAGCTACAACAGGCACGGGTCTTTTGGCAAATGCAATTGAGAATGACTCGTATATCAATACCACATCGGCAGCACTGAAAGTGTTTTACAGAGTAACTCCGCGCTCTGCTGCTGGCTGTTACGGAGCTCCGTTTGATGTTACGGTAACCATTAACCCGGAGCCGGTCATTAATCCTTTCCTTGACAACACAGTTTGCAGTGAAGACCTTTCCAATATTATTCTGAGTACGAATGGAACATCTGCCGGAGTATTTCTCTACGAACTAGTAAATGTGACTGTACCGGGTACCATTACCGCTGCGGGGAGTAATGCAGTGGCAGGATCTTCGGCTGGAATTAACCTGATTAAGAGTGATAAGTTTACCAATAACACTACTTTGCCAGCGACAGTGATTTATGGAATTCGCGGAATAAGTAATGCCGGCTGTGTAGGTCAGATTACATTCATTAATCTGACAGTAAATCCCGCTCCAATACTTGATCCTTCTTTAAGCCCCACACCAATCTGTAGCGGGTTACCGATTGATGCAACCGGAACTGGATTTGAATTAAAGTCGGAGGCAGGTTCTGTGGCATCCGCTTCTTTTATTATTCGTTCCATTTCATTTATAGGACTTACTGCGGGAAGCTCGAATACAGGTATCGGTGCAGGCAAGACGAAAGATGATATGGATAATGATACTTATGTCAATATCACGAACGCGCCACTTATAGCCACATACACAATAGCTCCTGTATCTGCAACAGGTTGTATTGGCCCCGATCAAACTGTTGTGATCACAGTTAATCCAGCTCCGGCACTCAAGGCTAATCTGGACCGGATTGTTTGCAGTGATGCTATTTCAGGCATTGTGCTTCAGGATAACTCGCCAACGAGTATCGCTGCAACCAGCTATGAAATCGTCAGCATCACCTCTACGGGATTAACCGCTAACCCGGGAAATGCAGCTGTGGGCATTACCACTGACATCAATCGCATTCTCAATGATCGTTTTGTTAATCTGACAAATGATCGTATCATCGTTACTTATGAAATAGTCGCCATATCCGGTGCAGGTTGTCGTGGTCCTCAAACTCAAGTAAAAGTTACCGTTGAACCTTTGATTGTGTCTGCTTCCGTTAATGGCAAACCGGATATATGCAGTGGTAGTGCTGTTGATATTGAATTGAATTCTCCTACCTATTCAAATGGAGATCCTACAAATCCGGTTGTTACATTCAGTTATTCCATGGTAGCTGCTGCTGGCATATCAGGAAATACTGTTGGAAACAATCTTCTGGAAGGCGCTCATATCACTGATGTGCTGGTGAACAGTACAAATAATCCTATAACGGTTAATTATAAAATTATACCACGGGCTGCCAGCGCAGCAAATAATTTGGGATGTTCCAATATTGCGGAGGATGTATTTGTAATCGTGAAGCCAATACCTAAGATGGCTGTGATTAATAATAAAACAGTTTGCGAAGACGACCCGAGTAATTTGCTCCTCACTTCCACTACTACTCCATCTTCCGGAACAATTAAGTTCTTTGTTACGGCGGTACCATCGAGTTCTTTTGTAACCGGATTTACGAATAATGCTCTTTTGGCTAATACCACCACATTAGCAGATGCATTATCTAACTCTAACAACGATACGGAGTTTGTTGATTACACCTTTGAACCACGTAATGTGGATGCTTCGGATGTAACAATATGTACAGGATTGCCGGTGGTAGTAAGAGTGACGGTGAACCCCCGGCCGGTTGTTATTGCATCCATACAGCCTCCTATCTGTAGTGGCGATATTATAAATATTGTATTATCGAATGATGTAATGAACAGCGTTAATACATGGACAGTAAATGCTCCAGGAGGTATAACCGGAGCGAATCCAGGAGCAGGTAATCTGATCTTCCAGACGTTGAAGAATACTACTTCAGCGCCTTTGGTAGTGCGTTACACGGTTACTCCTAAAGCGGCTACCTGCGCAGGTACTCCAATTGATGTTGACGTAACAGTTAATCCTACACCTGACATTGGCACTATACCATCTAACGTAGCGGTATGCTTTAATGAAATGCTGAATGTACCACTCACCAGTAATGTTGCTGGTACTGTTTTCAATTGGACTGTTGATCCGTTCCCGAATGCGCTTGGTGTTCCTCAGACCGGATCAGGGTCAACAATTAGCCAGTTGTTAGCTAATACCGGTTCGTCTCAGGAAGTATTAACGTATACTATTACTACCGTTGGACCGGGAGCTACTGCATGTCCGGGAGCTACCAAGTTCCTTACCGTGATTGCATCACCAAAAATGGAAGCTCTGTTCCTGAATGATGACACCTGGTTATGTAACGGGCAAAAGGACTTTTTGCAAATCCAGTTGGATGGACAAGCGCCATTCAAATTGACCTATTCAATCAATGGAGTAAATCAGCCACAGCTTGTTAATGTAGGCAATTTTAAATCCATTCAGGTAACACCGACATTGGGTGTTACTACTTATCGATTGGTTTCGATTACCGATGCTTTTAATTGTACGTATACTTTACCGGGATCAAGTTCTAATCCGGATGTCGCGTTCACGGTAGGAGAGACGGATGCCTCTTTTGATATTATTAGTCCGCTGGCATCATGTAGCCCTTACCAGGCCCAACTGAGATATAATCAGGTAGTCGGAGTTGAGTACACCTGGCGTTTTGGAGATGGCACAGCCGACAGTGTGTATATCGCTTCGACAAGCGAACCGGCTAAAGTTATCAAGCATACTTATACGAATTCAAGTGCGGTTGCGGAGCAGAATCCAAAGATGACCCTCCAGACATTATTGCCTCTTCCATTCCCTGGATGTATCAAGTCAGTGACTAAAACGGTCAAGATATTTCCAACGATTCTTGCTAATGTATTCCCTGACAAAGATGTGATCTGTAGTGGGGAGAATGTACAATTCTTCAATCGTAGCACAGGAGTAGCAGGAACAGGGCATAAGTGGTTTTACAGGGTGCAGGGTACCACAGCAGAATTGGATGTGCGCTTAACTCAGAGCACGACATTCCTGTTTACCAATTCCACTACTACGAATCCGATTATTTACGAAGTAGTGTACCGCGGCACCAATGGAAATTGTCCTGCTCCGGATGTGATCACACCTATTACTGTATACCGCGGAATAACAGCAGCATTTAATGAAGGAACAGTGCCTCCTTTTATTGGGGGTAATTCAATAGTGAACTTTACGAATACATCCACACCAATAGATGTAAGCCAGATTCGCTATGATTGGGATTTTGGGTTGGATGCTGTGCCGGCAACGCAAACAGGAGCTGGTCCATTTAGTGTCAGGTATACTTCAGCCGGGCCACGCGAGGTACGGATTACAGCTACCAACATTGCTTCAGAGACAATTGGGTTAGGATGTTCGAGCGAGTTTAAAAAGACAATTGATATTCTTCTACTTCCATTAATTGCCGATTTCGAATTTACACCCAAGGCGGCTTGTTTCCCCCAGAATATTGTAGTAACCAGAAATATTGCTACTGGTGACCGTTATGACTGGACACTCATTAATGAGTTGGGGCAATCTGTTTTCATATCAAAGGATTCGTTGCCTACCTTCTTCATTACCGCGCCAGGCAAGTATTCAATTCAATTAAAGACTTCGAACTCGTTCACAGGTCAGGTTGCTTTTGCCCCAACTGCTGGAAAGGACTTTATAATCTATGACAACCCGATGGCCTCGTTTGATGTACGCCCCACGCTAGTATACGTTCCGGATACTGAACTGACTACCTTCAACTTCAGTACAGGCGCTCCGGAATACTTATGGGATTTTGGAGATGGGGGAACCTCTACCGAACCAGAGCCGAAGTACACCTACAAGATTGAAGGTATTTATGACATCACTTTAATTGCGATAAACGATCATGGTGATGGAGCCGTGTGTGCCGATACGCTGAGCAGAAAAATCACAGCGAAGCAAGGAGGTATTACAAAAGTTCCTAACGCCTTCACCCCTAATCCTAATGGACCTTCTGGTGGTATAGCCGGTAACAATACATTTAATGATGTGTTCCTCCCGCTTATAAAAGGTGCCGAAGAATTTAATATGCAGATCTTTGATCGTTGGGGTAACCTGATCTTTGAAAGTAATAATTCAAACATTGGCTGGGACGGATATGATAAAAATTCCAGGTTGATGCCAGCGGGAGTATATGTGTATAAGCTCACCGTCCGGTTATCTGATGGGCAACGCTCTACGCAAATAGGTGATATAACAATGATCCGATAATCATTAGAGAATTTGAAAATGAGTGAATTTGAAAATTTGAAAATGCTTAACTTCCGGCTTAAAATCATTCAACCGCTGATGGTTAAGCTTCTGAAGATGAAAAGTATTTTACCGGTTGTACTGATGCTGTTGAGTGCAGGAACACTGTTGGCTCAAGATCCTCAGTTCTCGCAATATTACCAGGCGCCTTTATATTTAAATCCTGGGTTTACGGGAATCACTCCCCAGCAGCGGGCTGTATTCAACAGTCGTATACAATGGCCTAACCTGCCTCAGGCGTATACTACTTTTGCCGCCAGCTATGATATCTGGGTGGACGAATTGAGAAGTGGTTTTGGATTGATGGTGACCACCGATAAGATGGGATCAGCCGGCTGGCGGACTACCACTGCGGGGTTATCGTATAGTTATAAAGTGAGAGTCAATGATAAACTTGTTTTTTCTCCGGGTCTTTACTTTGGATACGGTATCAATGGCCTGGATCAATCTAAACTGAGACTAGGGGATGGTCTGGAATACAATGGTATATCGCTGGATCCTGAACTGCAGAAATTAGGCAATCAACAATATTTTGATTTTGGTTCGGGCTTCGTGCTTTACAGCAGAGCACTTTGGCTGGGGGCCTCTTTTTATCATATGAATACACCCAATCTCTCTATCCTGAATGGAGTGAGCCGGTTGGCAATGAAGACTACGATTCATGGGGGCGCGCGTATTCCTCTTTATAATGGACCGCGTACAATGGCTAAGATATCTTACCTCACGCCTTCGTTTATTTTCAGAGTGCAGGGCCCTATAACGCAATTGGATTTTGGATTGAACTATCACATCGATCCTGTTTCTATTGGTGTATGGTATAGAGGTAAACCTTATCAGAAAAATTACATAGGCACAGCTAACCAGGATGCATTAATATTTCAAATGGGCTTGTACCTGAAAAATCTGACCATCGGATATAGTTATGATTTTTCGATTTCGCAGCTGTCTGCCGCTTCAGGTGGGGCGCACGAAATTTCACTGGTTTATGAGTTTGTTGCCAAGCCACTTCATCGTGGTATGAAGAAGCGTAACCGTCTCATTCCTTGCCCAACGTTCAATAGCAAAGCAGGCTTCTGGAATTAATTTTTTCCGTTTAGCGGGGTTAATGTTTGCTTGCCGAGGGCATCATCTTACTGCACTTAATCGCATGGTTTCTTTTTTCTGAATGCAGACATTTATAGGGTCTAAGGTGTGCTTTGGTCGATTTATTAATCGACTCTATGAAGTGTTATTACACCCGTTTTTATTTTTTTATTATCGTTTTTACAGCGCTGTTTATCCAGCCAGCAGAGGTATTCAGCCAATGTAATGCACTTCGTCCCCAGGTTACCATTGATTTTAACACTGATCAGGATTGTGCCCCGGTAACCGTTACCAAATATGAAATCACCTATTACTTTAATACAGCACAACCACCTGCAGACATCAGCATTAGGTATGAATGGAATGATCCGGCTAATTCGGTAACAATCATTAATTCAGGAAGTGGCCTAATTGCTTCAGCAGGGAATACTGATTTCACCGCCAACGCCACATTTACCTATAACAATAACAGTACGTGTACCATTACACCCACGACTACCATTTTTATTAACGGAATAGCATGCCCTACATCGCGCCAGGTACAGACTGCTTTTTTCTGGGGAAGGGAAGACCAAGGAAATGGTATTATGTCCATCAATCCACAGAATTATGATGTGTGTTTTGATAACCCGGTAACCAATGCTGTATTCACTGATAACTCAACCTTCAATTGTAATATCGGAAGCGAGCCGGACAACCCGAATCGTCTTGCGCGACATGTGCAGTTTGTGTATGGCACCAATCATAATGCAGGTGCTACTATCCGGAATTTGTCGCTGACCGATGGAGGAACGCAACTACTGACCAATGCTACAGGTGCATTGGTGTCTACTTCAACACGGGGGTCCGGAGCTGTTACGGTCACCGCACGGTACTTCGGCCCGGTGGAGGCAATTCCTTTTCCTGCAGATGGACCTTCAGCTACTTCCTTTCCAATGAATGCACCGGCGAATGTTCTTAATCTGGTGAATAATCGTTTTGAAATAACCTTGTATAACTGGAACGTCTGCAATCCCTGGAATGGAGATGCGCTCAATCCAAATTACGAAGATGCTGTGTTGACACGTGCCTATATCCGAATCGTAGATGCGCCATCTCCGGCTTTTGAAACGCGCGATGATCAGGGCACTCCAACTGTGGATTTTTGTATTAATGAAACAATTCATTTTGCTAACCAAACTCCGAATACAGGTTCTTATTCTTACTCGTGGACTTTTTTCGATGATGCTGCAGGTACAGTTACTTTAGCAACAAGAGGTTCGACTAATCCTACTTTCTCTTATCCCACCGGAGGACAAAAATTAATACGTTTAAGAGCATCCAATACTTCGGCACAAGGTTCATGTGTGGAGGAGACAACCCGGCTGGTGAATATCACACCCTCCATGATTGCAAAAATTCAGATTTCAGATTTGAATAACGTGCCCATTACACCTGATTTTTGCCAGGAAGCAGCAGCACCACTCACTACTTTCAACGTTCGGTTCAGGGATATATCGGCAGGTATTACTACCGCGCAGACGCGATGGCGCTGGGAGTTTTATGACGCACAGAACACCCTTATTCAACAGGAACCCAATGGAGGTGGTACCTCAACAACATCGATAGGGCCATTCGATATTCCATATACCACACCTGGTATTTATCGTATAAAACTGATCATCATCGATAATGTAACACAATGTGAAACTACGGATGAAGTGCAGGTAAGGGTGTTTGAAAAACCTGCACCTGTTTTTACTGCATCAGAAGAATGTGTGGGTACAGTCACTTCTTTTAATGAGGCATCTACATTGAATGCCATTAACGGAGAAAGCATTGTATTGCGTGAATGGGACTTTAATTATGATGGAGTTACTTTTAACAAAGATCCGGCATTTGATAACCAATCTATCTTTACAAGATCATTAGGTGCTGCCGGTACTTATCAGGTGGCACTTCGTATCACGACCAATCAGAATGCCTGTTCAGATATGCTGGTTGTGCCGGTTGAAGTAGCACCACTTCCTAATGCCCTGTTCACTCCGGATATAAACAATGGGTGCAGTACGCTGCATGTATCTTTTACCAATAACTCTGTAAGTGGACAACCCGATGTAATCGATCGCTTTGTATGGGAAGCAGATGAAGGCAGTGGATTTACTGTGCTTGCTACCGAGCATCCTACTGATCCGGGTTTTACAGGAGTGTTCGTTCATGATTTTGTAAATCCCAATGCAATAGATAAAATATTTAATGTACGCCTGCGTGTAGTAACGGTTAACACGTGTGAGCGGGTCTCAGCACCGGTTGCTATAACCGTTACACCTAAAGCCATGGCGGGCTTTGTCTCTGCCAATTATTCTCCTTTCAATGACAACTGTTCTCCAGTCTCTGTGAAGTTTGATGTGGATGCGGCAACACAGGCATTGAGCCCAACCGACTATACCTGGCGAGTAAGTGATCTGTCGGGAACACTGAGTCAGATTAGCACAGGTACAACACCTACCTATACACAGCAATTCATCAATAACTCTTCTCTGATTAAAGATTTTAAGGTTACGCTCATTGCATCACTGCTCTCCGGTTGCTCAGGCGACTCTACCCGCACTATTCGCGTCAGCCCTATTCCGGTCTCCTCGTTTACAATCGATACACTTTTGTTTGACTGTGAACGTATGCGTTTGCGATTTGTGGCCTCTCAAAAAGGTCTTCAGTATCATTGGGCTATTTCACAAAACAGTGTGATCATGTCGAACACTACTTCTGGTGATGACGCTATTGAATATGAAGTGACCCGGACAGCTACAGATATTAATTTAGGAGTAAGCCTGGATACACGCAACCTCGCGAATTGTCCCAGTGCAGTTACAACAAAAAGTGTCATTGTTCCGCAGAAGGATGTGATCAATGCTTCATTTACCGTTACACCCAAAACACAATCATTTCCCAATACAACAGTAACTATTACAAACACGACTAATACCGGTCCGTGGACTTATCTCTGGGATTTTGGTGATGGCATCACCTCCGCTGAATCAGGAACAAGCTTGCAACACAGTTATATAAACTATGGTAATTACATCATTACACTTAAGGTAAGTGCCGGAGCATCATGTACAGAAACGTTTACACAATCCGTGATTATCCTGGCAACACCTCCCTTTGTTGATTTTGATTATGCGCCACGATCAGGATGTGCACCGCTTACTGTTAAATTCACCAATCTTTCAGTAGGAGCAGATCCGGATAAATATGTGTGGGAGTTTGGTGACGGACAGGCCACTTCCAAAGCGGTTAACCCTTCCTACACTTACTATGAACCTGGCTTATACACGGTTAGTCTTACGGCAGGTAATTCAACTGGACAAAATATACGTGTTACCAAGCAGCAGATTATTGAAGTATATCCCCGGCCCAATGCGCAATTTGATGTGAAGCCGAAAGAAGTAGTCGTGCCTGACGGAATTATGTTCACCAGCAACCGGAGTTTTGAAGCCACCAGTTTTCTGTGGGATTTTGGAGACGGTACTACTTCCGCCGAGACACAGCCACCTCATAGTTATGCCGAGGTAGGCGATTACACCATCACATTAGTTGCCTTTAATGATTACGGATGTTCAGACACCACAAAGATGGAAGGAGTGGTGAGAGCGGTGAAAGGAGGACAGGTATTGATTCCAAATGCATTCTCACCTAACATTTCCGGAAGCGGTGGTACTACTCCGGGCAGCGGTAAGAACGATGTGTTCATGCCATTGATGCGAGGTGTAACTGAATTTGAGATGTTGGTATTTAACCGATGGGGAGTTTTGCTTTTTGAAACGCGTGATCAGAATCGTGGATGGGATGGCTATTACAATGGGAAGCTCTGTGCCCAGGATGTGTATGTGTATAAGTTAACAGCATCTTTTAGTGACGGGCAGAAGGTGACCCGAACGGGAGATATAAACCTGATTCGATGAAGAGAATTTTACAAATGACGTTAGTGGTTGTCAGCTTATCCGCCTGGGCTCAGGATCCGGAATTCTCTCAGTATTACTCTGCGCCACTGTATCTTAATCCTGCCTTCGCGGGAACAACCAATGATCACCGGTTCATTGCCAACTATCGTAATCAATGGCCCAATGTGACCAAAGGGTACGAGACCTATGCGATGTCTTACGATTATAATTTGAATCGTTTCAATAGCGGCGTTGGTCTTTTGGTAACGGCAGATAAGGCGGGAACTGCAGGCATGCGTTCCACTCAGTTTAATTTTGTCTATTCCTACAAGGTTAATATTTCAAATAAGTGGGTTATCTCTTCCGGACTTAATTTTGGTTATGCATTCCGCTCCATTGATTTTAACCGGTTACTCTTCAGCGATCAGTTGCAGTTCGATGCCAATGGTAATGCACCCAGCGATGATCCGGCCGCTTATAATCTGAACACTGCCCATTACTTCGACTTCAAAGCCGGTATGCTCGCCTACAACAAAACCTTTTGGTTTGGCTTTGCTGCGAGTCATTTGAATACACCTAACCGGTCGCTGTTAAATGAAGAGGCAATACTTCCTATTAAAACAACCATTCATGGTGGTGTGCGGATACCGTTATATTGGGGACCATTTAAGAAAGACCGTATCTCCATATTGTCACCCTCCTTTGTATATAAAAGACAAGGTCAGTTTGATCAGTTGGATGTGGGTGCTTATTTTTTATACGATCCTATTATGATAGGGCTTTGGTACAGGGGCATACCGGTTCAGCAGAATGTGAAAGATAACATCAGCCAGGATGCGGTGGTGGTAATACTGGGCTTCAACCTGGAGAAGATTGAGTTTGCGTATAGCTATGATTTCACGGTGTCTGACCTGGGTCCGGCATCAGGAGGAACGCATGAAATTGCCCTCAAATACAAGATGGCGATCGTGAATAACACGCATCGTAAAAAGAGAGAGAAATTTATTCCATGCCCCACCTTTACACGAAGCAAAGGGTAATAACCAGAGGGCATTCCTTCCTGAAGCAGTCTTCTTTCTAATAAATTCAAAATCCAAAATCAAAGCGCACTTTGGCGCATTTTCCTACCTTTGAAGTTGGAATACCTGCTTTTAGGGGTTAGTAATGAATTTTGCAGAAGAGTTAGATAAGAACAATGTTTTTCGCAAGGTATCAGCGGCTGCGCAGCACCTTGGTTTCGAGACGTATACGGTAGGTGGTTTCGTGCGCGATCTTATCCTTAAGCGCCCTTGCAAAGACCTTGATTTTGTGTGTGTTGGAAGTGGCATTGACCTCGCCGAGGAGGTAGCCAAACAACTTGGAGGATTACAAGTAACCGTGTTCCGGAATTTCGGAACAGCCATGATCAAAACCGATGACTATGAACTGGAATTTGTCGGTGCCCGCAAAGAGTCGTACCGTACCGAATCACGTAAGCCAATAGTGGAAGATGGTACGCTGGAAGATGATCAGCAGCGCAGAGATTTTACGATCAACGCGATGGCCATCAGTCTGAATGAAAAATCGTATGGTGAACTCGTTGATCCCTTCGATGGAGTAGGGCATCTGAAAAAGAAACTGATCAAAACTCCGCTCGATCCGGCCATTACTTTTTCTGACGATCCGTTGCGTATGATGCGTGCTATTCGTTTTGCCTCGCAGCTGAACTTTGATATTGATGGCGATACGTTTGAAGCCATTGGAAAAAATGCAGAACGACTGAAGATTGTTTCTATGGAGCGTGTCATTGATGAGCTCAATAAAATCATTCTCTCGCCAACTCCTTCTTACGGTTTTAAATTATTGTTTCATTGTGGATTGCTAAAACAGTTCTTCCCTGAAATGATTGCACTGCATGGTGTGGAATATGTCGATAACCATGCGCATAAAGATAACTTCTTCCATACGTTACAAGTGCTGGATAATGTTTCTAAGATGTCAGATGATTTATGGTTGCGCTGGGCGGCTATCCTTCATGACATTGCCAAGCCTGCTACCAAGCGCTTTGATAAAAATATCGGATGGACCTTTCATGGCCATGAAGATAAAGGCGCCCGCATGACGCCCGGCATTTTCAGAAGATTGAAATTGCCCATGAACGAGAAAATGGAATTCGTACAGAAACTGGTACGGCTTCATTTGCGGCCTATCGCTTTAGTAAAAGAAGTAACTGATTCCGCTGTGCGCAGATTACTATTTGAAGCAGGAGAAGATTCTGACGCTTTAATGAAACTGTGTCGCGCTGATATTACCTCGAAGAACAATGAGAAAGTGGCTAAGTTTCTCAAGAACTTTGAGAAGGTGGAACAGAAGATGATTGAAGTGGAAGCAAAAGATCAGGTGCGTAATTTTCAACCTCCGGTAACGGGAGATGAAATTATAAAAATGTTCAATCTGCCACCGAGCAAGATCATTGGTGAAATCAAAGAAGAAATAAAAGAAGCTATCCTTGACGGAAAGATTAAAAACGACAGGGAAGAAGCCTTACAGCTTTTAAATGTAATTGCCCGCGAAAGAGGAATTTCTATGAGTATGCAGTAGGCAATTCTCAACAGGCAAAAGCAAAGTATAAAA
>NNBV01003076.1_pt1 | contig 12217 bp, 9 predicted proteins | sample 1173771 | NCBI WGS metagenome assembly NNBV01 (sample SAMN07173938, study PRJNA388173) | plant metagenome | isolation source: symbiotic tissue sample KVS11 | place: Norway: Troms, Kvaloya island
TGGTATTCAGTTTGCCCGTCCCTGKCAAGCTKAKCTGCTGAACAACCCCTGGGTAAAAGATCAGGGATGGCAAAATCACTTTTTCCAGATCTATGTGCAACTACAACCCAACGCCAGCTTCGAAAGCGTGGATGCCTCAATCAGGAACCTGGAAGTCAATGCAACACGCAACCTCGCCTACATGCAGGACTGGTTGAAATTTAATGCGGAAGTTCATCTCAATCCCATGAGCAAGTGGCACCTGTATTCCAATTACAAGGAAGGCACTTTGCAGAACGGACCAATCCAGCTCGTGTGGTTCATCGGGTCGATTGGGGTATTTGTGTTATTGCTCGCCTGTATTAATTTCATGAACCTTAGCACGGCCCGTTCTGAAAAAAGAGCAAAAGAAGTTGGCGTTCGTAAAACCCTCGGGTCAGGAAGGAATCAACTCATCGCCCAGTTTTTTGCCGAGTCATTCCTAGTGGTCATCATCTCCTTCTGCTTTGCCTTGTTGATGGTGGTTGCAGCTCTACCGTGGTTCAATACCATCTCTCAAAAGGCAATGCAACTTCCGTGGCAAACAGCCGCATTCTGGATGGTATGCGTTTCGTTTCTTTTTATCACAGGAATGCTTGCCGGAAGCTATCCTGCACTTTACCTGTCTTCCTTCAATCCACTGAAAATTATGAAGGCTCTTATCGTGCTGGTCGCCTGGCTTCACTACCTCGTAAAGCACTGGTGGTGCTACAGTTTACGGTGTCCATCATGCTCATTGCTTCCACGGGTGTCATCTATCATCAATTGATGTTTGTCAAAGACCGTCCGGTGGGATACTCACGTGAAGGATTATTAATGATGCAGAAGAAGGGCAACGAATTCTATGATAAATTTGAAGCGCTCCGCACCGAACTTAAGAGCTCAGGCTCGGTGGAAGAGATTGCAGATGCCGGAGGGCCTATCACCACCACCTGGTCGGGCAACGGAGGTTTCAGCTGGAAAGGATATGATCCGCTGGATGATAACAATTTCAGTACGTTGAACGTCTCCGCAGATTTCGGAAAGACGGTGGGATGGAACGTGATCGATGGCAGGACTTTTTCGCGTGACATCGCCAGCGACTCTTCCGCTATCATCATCAACGAGTCAGCGGCCAAACAAATGAAGCTTGAAAACGCCGTGGGCGAAACAGTGCATTGGACAAACCTGGCGTGGAATATGGACAAAGACTTTCACGTTGTCGGAGTCATTCACGACATGGTGATGAACTCTCCCTTCGAACCGGTGCAGCCTGCTATTTATCTGAATATGGGAGGCGCGGGCTGGATGTACCTGCGCGTCAATCCTGCAATGAGCACAGCCGAAGCGTTACCGAAAATAGAAGCAACATTTAAAAAAGTGATTCCGGGTGCTCCGTTTGATTATAAATTTGCCTCCCAGGAATATGCCACTAAGTTCTCTACCGAAGACAACATCGGCAGACTTGCTATTGTGTTTACCACGCTTGCCATCATCATCAGTTGCCTGGGATTATTCGGGCTGGCGTCATTTGTAGCGGAACAGCGCACAAAGGAAATTGGTATACGAAAAGTGTTGGGCGCATCCGTTCCCAATCTGTGGCGAATGCTATCGGGAGAATTCGTGATCTTGATTATCGTTGCATGTGTCATCGCTGTGCCCACATCCTATTATTTTCTTTACCATGGAATAAGCGGATACGACTACCGCACGGAGATTGCATGGTGGATCTTTGCGGCCGCGTCAGGTGGTGCACTGGTGATCACACTGGCTACAGTAAGCTTTCAGGCAATAAAAGCAGCCCTGGCAAATCCGGTCAACAGCCTGAGAACGGAATAGAAAAAAGGCTTCGGGGGGACTTATGCTGTTATGCAAAACAAATAATTGGAATGCTAATCGTTATTCTCGTTAATCAACTTTAGCATCTCGGCATTAAATTTCGTGAGCTTTGGTCCTAAAGCAGAAAAAAATCCGACGTCAATAGCTTCTACTTTTTGAAGGGCCTTTTGCAAAACGGTTTCACCGGTGGAAGTCAGGCGTATGGTCTTCGCACGGGTATCCGTCTCGTGTTCCTGACGTGAAATGAATTTTTTGTCTTCTAATGTGCGAAGTACTTTTGATACCATCATTCTGTCGGAGTTACTTTGGTTGGCAATGTCGACCTGCGTCACTGCGTCACTCTCTTTTGATAGCCACGCCAAAGCAGCCAGCATGACAAATTGGGTATGCGTTAAGTCTAACGGATCCAACACTTTTTTCTGCTTGCGTTGCCAAAGCATTGTAAGTTGACCGAGCAGGTAGCCCGGGCTATCTTCCGGTCTTTTAAAGTGAAATTCAATTTTTTTAGGCATACGCTCTTTGAAGCATGGGTGAAGATATCAGATCAAAATCATGCTGGTTAATTTCAAAGAATCCAAAACGAAATGGATAACCCCAGCTTTTTTTATTTTGAATGAAATCCAGTTTGTCAATTAAAGGCAAAATAGAAATATCCTCGCTTTGTAAAAAATCGATATTACGTCTTGAAGGACAGAAATCTTCCGATACCTGAACGGTATAAGTGTCATCATCTATCACTTTTCCGATCGCTGTGAACTCCTGGCATTTATCCGGCTTGCCCAACGTTTGCTTACCTGAATAATAGAGAATGAAATCGTCCTTACGCATACGTTTCAACGGTGATGCTTTTCCCTGGCAGGCTTGGGCAATACCTTCTGCCTGCCCCGTCTTTACATGGTCTTTGGAGGCGACAATAATCCAGTATTTTGGGTCTCTCGTTTTCATGATGAATGTTAATCATTTAATTCTCTTGTAAAAAAGTAATGCTGTAACCATCCGGGTCTTTTGCAATCAATGTCTTGCCAAAGGGAGTGACATTGATGCCTCCTAATAGTGTAACATTCTTTTCTGTTAGTTGGGATTGTAAGTCCTCGATATTTTCATCGATGGCAAACCACAATGAGACTCCTATGCCTAACGCTTTTCCTTCTAAATTTCCGATCGGTTTACGTATAGCAAAACTGGCTTCCCCTTTATTGTATTTAAAGATACAGGCATCCGGATTTTTCGATTCCATTGCCTCAAATCCTAATTGATTGGTGTAAAATGCTTTTGAAACTTCTAAGTTTCTCACCTGAATGGAGGCGAATTCTAATCTTCTCATAGCTCGTTTTAGTTAATGTTGTCACAAATATAGTATACGTGACAACAATATCATAATTTGTTACATCTATCAGGGAAGATGCCAGCAAAGCTTAAACAAATTGCGCAAAACGTGCTCCTTTGAACTTAAATAGCAGAAATATAAATAGTAACACTCACTCTGATCATCACATGCCAGAGACGATTCCCAATGAAGCACTTTGACTATAGTAGGGACAACAAATACGGTTTCATCGATAAAAGGGTAAGGAAATTATTCCGATCCAATTTGGAAGCATCTATCCGTATAGTGAAGAAGGGAACGAAAAAAAGTACGGCTTCTATAATGGAAAAGTAAAAGGTCTGGCTGGAAGGCAGAGACTTTTATATTGACAAGGTCGGCAAAGAAATAAAATGAGTTCTACATCTAATATCTGATGAGTAAGTTCGCGGAATTGCATCGTTTTACGAGATCAGGCACTTTTTGCAGCTTTCGAGTTGATAATCCACCGTCTTTGGGGTTCTGTACTGAAGCCAGTGCGTTTCTTTATAGGGTGAATAGAGTTGCAATCCTGTTGCACTCTTAAAATTGTATATTTGCAGCCGTGAAAACAGTTTGTTTCTTACTCACATATTATATCCTGGCTCTTGCACTTCTTCCGTGTAGTGATGAAACTACCTGCATAGATGAGAAGAAATCAGGATTTTCTATTGTTAACGTAGCAAATCATGCCCACAGCAGTACCGAACAGGATGTGTGTTCGCCACTGTGTATTTGTGCATGTTGTTCCGCCCAGATTCAACTCGCTAGATTTTCCTCTTCGCTATCCTTCTTCAATAGCACACCCAACACTCAATTAGTTACTCCTTATCGGGAGCACATCTATATTGAGAATAGCCAAACTATCTGGCAGCCACCCAAGGCATAATTCCTTCGCCAGCTTTAATTCGTTCGTATTTTTTTTAAGACATTTTTTCAATGTCTTCACTCCACTTTTATTTAAACTCAAAGCATGAAGAGTGCTAAGCCGAAAAAGCATAAGAAGAAATCATTCGTGCGCGTAATACTGAATTACACGCTCACAGCTGCATTGTGTCTTCTGGCGATACTGATCATACTGGCTGCTTTTATAATCCCTCATATTACTATCAATGACTAATCATTATGTTAGATAAAATCATTCATTATTCCATTAACAATAAACTGATAATTGGCCTTTTCACCATGGGCCTGATCATCTGGGGAAGCTACTCCATAAGGCAGCTACCCATTGATGCGGTGCCTGACATTACCAACAACCAGGTTCAGATCATCACCGTAGCCACATCACAATCTGCACTGGACATTGAGCGCCTGGTTACATTCCCAGTCGAGCAGACCATGGCCACTATTCCAAACATCGAAGAAATCCGAAGCTTCTCCCGTTTCGGTCTCTCCGTTGTTACTATTGTTTTTCATGACAACATCGATGTGTATTGGGCACGGCAGCAGGTGAGTGAACGACTTACTCTTGCTGCAAAGCAAATCCCTGCTGGCGTTGGCTCACCGGAGTTAGCACCGTTAACTACCGGGTTGGGAGAAATTTACCAATACACACTTCGTCCGAAGAAAGGGTATGAAGGGAAATTTCCTCCCATGGAGTTGCGTAGTATCCAGGACTGGATTGTAAGAAGGCAACTACTTGGCACCGTTGGCGTAGCCGATGTGGCCAGCTTTGGTGGCTATTTAAAGCAATATGAAATTGCACTGAATCCGGATAAGCTAAGAAGCCAGAACCTGAGCATTGCAGAAGTATTTTCCGCTCTTGAAAAGAACAATCAAAACACGGGAGGTGCTTACATAGACAAAAAGCCAAACGCCTGGTTTATCCGAAGTCAGGGGTTAATTGGTTCTACGGAAGACATCGGTAAGATCGTAGTAAAAAATACAAGCACCGGAATCCCCGTTCTCATCCGCGACATTGCTGAAGTTGGATTTGGTCATGCTACCCGCTTTGGAGCCATGACCTATAACAATGAAGGTGAAGTGGTGGGTGCCATCGTATTGATGCTGAAAGGAGAGAACTCAAGCGCAGTAGTTAACCGAGTGAAAGAACGGATCAAACAAATTGAGAAGACCCTTCCTGAAGGACTCGAAATAGATGCTTTTCTGGATCGGAGCAAACTGGTTACCCGCGCTATAGGAACAGTGGAAAAGAACCTGATAGAAGGTGCGCTGATTGTTATTGTCGTGCTGGTTTTATTCTTAGGTAATCTGCGTGCCGGTTTGATCGTGGCTTCTGTAATTCCTTTGGCGATGCTCTTTGCGGTATCACTCATGCATGTGTTTGGTGTTTCCGGAAACCTGATGAGCCTTGGGGCAATTGATTTTGGTTTGATTGTGGATGGCGCAGTGATCATTGTGGAAGCAACCATGCATCATTTAGGTCTGCGCAGATCGGTGCGCCTGACGCAGTCAGAAATGGATATGGAGGTGTATGAATCGGCTTCTAAAATAAGAACCTCAGCCGCTTTCGGTGAAATTATTATTTTGATTGTGTACCTGCCAATTCTTGCATTGGTCGGTGTAGAAGGAAAGATGTTTAAGCCAATGGCACAAACGGTAGCCTTCGCTATACTGGGAGCCTTCGTGTTGTCACTCACCTATGTGCCCATGATGTCTGCGCTTTGCCTGAGCAAGAACACGATGCACAAAAGGAATTTCTCTGACCGGATGATGGACTTCTTTCATCGCATCTATACACCTGTTATCAACGGTGCGATCAGGCAACGGCTGATCATTGTAGCCTCCGCAGTGCTCTTGTTCATTGCCAGTATCATCACCTTCATGAACATGGGGGGAGAGTTTTTACCAACACTTGAAGAAGGCGACTTTGCAGTAGAAACCCGTGTGCTCACAGGAAGCAGCTTATCCTATACGATTGAATCAGCATCGAAAGGTGCAGAGATCATTCTTCGTGAGTTTCCGGATGAAGTGAAAGAGGTAGTTGCTAAAGTAGGTTCATCCGAAATACCCACTGACCCCATGCCCATTGAAGCGTGTGACCTGATGATCATTTTAAAAGATAAGCGTGAGTGGAAAAAAGCAGATGACCGCGAAGAGTTGATTGAAAAGATGAGTGAAGCGCTGGAAGATGTGCCGGGAGTAACCTTTGGTTTTCAGCAGCCTATTCAAATGAGGTTTAATGAATTAATGACAGGAGTGAGGCAGGATATTGCCATCAAGATATTCGGAGAAGACCTTGATGTGCTCACTGATCTTTCCAGCCAAATAGGAAAGCTGGTAGGTAAGGTGGAAGGTGCCCGTGATTTATATGTGGAAGAAGTGACCGGCCTGCCTCAAATCGTAATCACGATTAATCGCGATGAAGTAGCCAAATACGGGTTAGCGATTGAAACCATTAACCAGGTTGTTAATACTGCCTTTGCGGGACAGGCCGCTGGTCTTGTGTTTGAAGGTGAAAGAAGATATGATCTCACCTTGCGATTAGCAAGTCAGAATCGCCAAAGTATTGAAGACGTTCGTAATCTCTTCATCACCTCACCGAAAGGAGAACAGATTCCATTGAAGCAATTGGCCGATGTGGAATTCAAAGTGGGACCCAATCAGATTCAACGCGAAGATGCCAAGCGCAGAATTATCGTAGGATTCAATGTGTCGGGAAGAGATATCGCCACGGTAGTAAAGGAGGTGCAGCTGAAGATTGAACAGAAAATAAAATTCCCTCCCGGGTATTATCCTACTTATGGTGGCCAGTTTGAAAATCTGGAGAAAGCAAAAGCCAGGTTATCCTTTGCTGTTCCGGCAGCACTGCTGCTCATTTTCCTGCTACTGTATTTCACTTTCCATTCCATGAAACAGTCGCTGTTGATTTTTACAGCTATTCCTATGTCTGCTATAGGTGGTGTGTTTGCATTACTGCTACGCGGCATGCCATTCAGTATTTCAGCTGGTGTTGGATTCATTGCCTTATTCGGTGTGGCAGTACTCAATGGTATCGTACTCATTGCCGAGTTCAACCGGTTAAAGAAAGAAGGCATGACTGATTTGCATGACATTATACTCAAAGCAACTTCTGTACGCCTGCGCCCCGTATTGATGACGGCAGCGGTGGCATCCCTTGGATTCTTACCCATGGCCTTAGCCACAAGCGCGGGAGCAGAAGTTCAAAAACCTTTAGCAACGGTGGTGATCGGAGGATTGATCAGTTCTACACTTTTAACGCTCATCGTGCTTCCCTGTATTTACATCTACTTTGAAAAGATCGGTTCTTCTAAAATTAAAGATTCTTCTATATGAGAATAGTAATCATCGTTGTATACATGTTCTTATTCCTTCCGGGATTTGGGCAATCGGATAAGCTCACCGTGCAGCAAGCCATTGACCTTGCATTGAAAAACAATGGAAGCATCAAAGCGGCTGCTTCCGAAGTAGAACAGCAAAGACAATTGAAAAAAACTTCGTTTGATTTGCCCAAGACGGATGTCTCTCTCTTGTATGGTCAGTATAACAGCTATGCACGGAAAGATAACAACCTCACCATTACACAAACGATTCCTTTTGCATCGCTTGGCAGCCAGGCTTCCTATAATCGCTCTTTGGTTGCTTCGATGGAAATGAAGAAGGCAGTTACCGAAAACGAGTTGGTGTACCAGGTAAAGCAGGTGTATTACCAACTTGCTTTCCTGCAAGCCCGATATGATTTATTACTTGAGCAGGACAGCATCTATGGAGGCTTCCTTAAATCGTCTTCACTTCGTTATAAAACCGGTGACACCAATCTGCTTGAAAAGGCGACTGCCGAAACACAGCGTAATGAAGTCATGAATCAACTTCAAAAGAGTAAGTCTGAGGTTGTGATTCTGCAAACGCAATTGAAGACCCTTCTTCAAAGTGAGACACTTCCGGAAATTTCAGAAACAACGTTGACTGAAATTGAATCAAGCGAATCTCCGGATACTTCTGCTGTACGCTCCAATCCGTCCTTGACCTTTATGCGGCAGCAGGTAGAAGTAGCGCAGCGTTTTAAAAAAGTAGAAGCGGCAAAGTTTGCTCCTGATTTTAAAATAGGATTCTTCACCCAAACGCTGATCGATGTTCCCAATCCTGAAAACGGGAGGCTCGCTACCGGTGGCGATCGGTTTACCGGTATTCAGGCGGGGCTTGCTCTTCCCTTGTGGTTTGTTCCCCATCAGGCCAGATTAAAAGCAGCAGCGTTTGGTAAGCAAACGGCACAGTATAATTATCACTACCAGTTGCTTGCTATGCAAAGTCAATTGCAGCAAGCGGCTCAACAGTATGAGAAGAACAAAAACAGTTTAAGCTACTATCGTACTTCCGCCTTACCCAATGCAGCTCTTATTCTGAAGCAATCCCGGATTTCTTTTAATACGGGTGAGATTGGTTATGCAGAATACTTCCTGAGTTTACGAAATGCCATCAGCATCAGGGAAGGATATCTGCAAACCCTCAATGACTACAATCAAAGTATTATCTACATCGAATTTTTGTCAGGCAACAAATGAAAATCAATATGAAAAATAGAAATAGATCCCTTTATCTACTCTTGGTTTTAATGGCAAGTGGTGTGTTTATTTCTTGCGGGAGTAAGAAAGCGGAAGAGTCTGCGGAAGTGCCAACGGAAGAGGAATCAAATGTAGTGGAATTTACACAGGCACAATACAAGACGGCAGGTATTGAATTAGGTACAGCAGAGGAAAGGCAGATCAGTGGTACGGTTAGCGCGAGTGGTGTGCTGGATGTTCCTCCGCAGCAACTGGTGAGCATATCTATTCCTTTAGGTGGATTCCTTAAGAACACGGAATTGCTTCAGGGGGTGAAAGTGAAGAAAGGACAACGCATTGCTACCATTGAAAGTATGGATTTTGTTCAGATGCAGCAGGAATACCTAGAGGCTGAAAATCAATTTACACTTGCCCGGTCGGATTATGAAAGGCAGCAGGAATTAAGTAAAGAAAATGTGAACGCTCAAAAAACACTTCAGCAATCAAAATCGAATTTCGCTGGCTGGCAGGTAAAGATGAAAGGACTGATGTCGAAACTGAAAATGATGGACATTAATCTTGCTTCTTTGGAAGAAGGAAACATTACCAATACCATTACCGTGTATTCACCCATCGATGGATATGTAACAGAAGTCAATGTTAATATTGGAAAGTTTGTTAATCCCAGCGATATCCTTTTTGAGATTGTCAGTACAGAGCATCTTCACGTAGAACTTACCATCTTTGAAAAAGACATACCTAAAATTAAAATCGGGCAAAAGGTAAGATTTACGTTGGCCAATGAAAGTAAGGTAAGAATTGCAACGGTCTACCTGATTGGCCGCAAGATCACTGATGATCGTACGATTCGCATTCATTGCCATATCGATACGGAAGACACTCAACTTCTTCCCGGAATGTATTTAAAAGCAATGGTAGAAACCGGTGGTGTGCTGGTGACCGCACTTCCCAATGAAGCGGTGATTGACTACCAGGGAGAGAAATTCATTTTTGTAACTACCGAAGAGCCGAAGCATAAAGATGTCTTTCATTTTGCTATGATTGCTGTGGAAGCGGGACTGAGCGAACTGGGTTATACGGAAGTTACCCCACCCAAAGACGTTGATCTTTCCAAATCGAATGTGGTTGTAAAAGGAGCCTATGCACTTTTATCGAAGATGAAAAATGCGGAGGAAGAAGAATAGGCTAACGCTATAAAGTGATATGGAGCAATTGATAATCGGAAGTCTGACCTTAAGTATTTTACATGCTCTCATACCGAGCCATTGGCTGCCCCTTGTTGCTATTGGCAGACGCGAAAACTGGAGTGCGCTGAAAGTGATGCGGATCACACTCATTGCAGCCGCAGGACATATATTCAGCACGTTACTCATTGGGGTGATGATTGGTATGCTGGGTTGGAAATTATCAGCATGGGTGGATCACTTCACGCATATCATTGCTCCATCACTGCTTATTATTCTTGGTCTTTATTTTATCTATCGTCATCACAGGCACAAACATTTTCATCTGGAAGCACCTACCGGTGAAATTACGGATAAGCAAATCATTCTGACATTAGTAGCGACCATGTTCCTGTCACCCTGCCTGGAGATTGAAGCCTATTTCCTCATGGCGGGAATGTATGGAAGTCAGGCGGTCGTATTGATTGGATTGATTTATGCCGTGATCACGATTGCCGGTATGCTGATCTGGGTGGGTGTAATGTACAGGGGGCTCATCAACTTCAACTGGCACCTGCTGGATCATAATGCAGGGTTAATTACAGGCGCCACCCTTATACTAACCGGTTTACTATCATTTTTTATTCAATAAGGTTATGAACGATCATAAACATCAGGAAACAAAAGGGCATCATGACGATTGTTGTGGTGTGGAAAATAAAAATAAGACTTCTGCAGAAAGGGAGCATGACCATGACCATGATCACGATGATCACAATCATGGCGGAGAGGAAAGCGCTGGCTGGAAGGGGCATTGGCAATTATTGGTATCCCTTTCCATTTTGGTAATCATGTTAACATTGGAGTTTGGTTTTAAGTATAAGCCAGCCTTTCCCATTGATCTGATCATCTATCTTGCTGCTTTCCTTTTAGGCGGCTATAATGTTTTGTTCATGGCCTTTACCAAGGCGAAACATTTTGATTTCTTCAACGAATTCTTTTTGATGAGTGTCGCCACTATCGGAGCCTTTGCCATTGGTTCTTACAGTGAAGGAGTTGCGGTAATGATATTCTATTCGATCGGAGAGTGGTTCCAGGATTCCGCTGTGAACAGAGCCAAGCGAAGCATCAAAGCATTGCTCGATATTCGCCCGGATGAAGTAACGGTGATCAGAAATGGAAACTCACAAGTCATTAATCCAAAGGACATCATTGTTGATGAAATTATTCAGGTGAAGCCGGGGGAGAAAGTGGCACTGGATGGAGAATTGGTTTCTGCATCGGCCTCGTTTAATACCGCAGCGCTTACCGGTGAAAGCAGACCTGATACAAAATCAAAAGGGGAGAAAGTATTTGCCGGAATGATTAACCTGAACACGGTGACAGAAGTACAGGTGAAATCTTTGTTCAAAGACAGTAAGCTGAGCAAGATCTTGGAAATGGTTCAGGATGCCACAGCACGTAAATCGCAGACACAATTATTCATCAGCAAGTTTGCAAAAGTCTATACACCCATTGTTTTTGCTTTAGCATTAGCGGTTTGTTTGCTGCCTTACCTCTTTGTTGATGATTATGTGTTCAGTCAGTGGTTTTATCGGGCACTGGTATTCCTGGTGATCAGTTGCCCGTGTGCTCTTGTTGTTTCTATTCCCCTTGGATATTTCGGAGGTATCGGATTGGCCTCACGAAACGGAATCTTATTCAAAGGTTCCAACTACCTGGACGTGGTGACCAAAGTGAATACCGTTGTCATGGACAAAACAGGAACACTTACAAAAGGGGTGTTTAAAGTACAGCAAGTAGTAGCAAAGGATATAGCGGAAAGTGAATTAATCCGCATTACTTCGGTCATAGAAAAAAACTCCACTCATCCGGTTGCCAAAGCAGTAGTGGAACACGCCGGCGATAACGCAAATGGCAAAGCGGATAACATAGAAGAGATCGCAGGACACGGATTAAAAGGGGTGGTGGAAGGTAAGACGGTGCTTGCAGGAAATGCAAAGCTGCTAAAGAAATATAATGTCAGCTATCCTGCTGAAATTGAAACGCTGGTAGATACAGTGGTGGTGGTAGCGATCGATGAGAAATATGCCGGGTACATTACCATTGCCGATGAGATCAAAGAAGATGCGAAACAGGCCATCGAAAATCTTCATCAGCTTAATATTAAAACCGTCATGCTTTCCGGTGATAAGCAAAGTGTAGTGGATAAGGTATCAAAGGCCTTAGGAATAGATAATGCCTTTGGTGATTTATTGCCGGAAGGAAAGGTAGAGAAAGTGCAAGCCCTTAAGAATGAGAAACGCGTCATTGCCTTTGTTGGTGATGGTGTGAATGACGCGCCTGTAGTAGCTCTGGCCGATGCCGGTATAGCAATGGGTGGACTAGGC
>NNBV01001076.1_pt1 | contig 12206 bp, 7 predicted proteins | sample 1173771 | NCBI WGS metagenome assembly NNBV01 (sample SAMN07173938, study PRJNA388173) | plant metagenome | isolation source: symbiotic tissue sample KVS11 | place: Norway: Troms, Kvaloya island
CGTGGGCTCGGAGATGTGAATAAGGGACAGGTCGAAGGCCGCCGCAAAGCCGCGCAGGCTGGCCGCGGCCATCTTGCTCAGCTTCTCGGGCGCGCTGGTGTCGCCGCCGCGCACCACGTGTTCATACGCTTCCCGCGGAAATGGAAACAGCCCGCTGCCCGCGATGGCGCCCAGCATCACCGCGCTGACCACCGTGCCGGCGTCGCGCGCAATCGCGTTCATGTCGAACACATGGTGTTCGCGGCTGAAGGACTTCACCACGTCGACCAGGCGCTGCGCGTCGGCGCGGCCGTCGCCGGGCTCCATGCGCTCCGCGGTGGTGAGGATGCGCGCCGACGAGCTGATGACCAGCGTGCGCAGCGGCGCGCTCATGCCGTTGCCGATTTGCCGCGCGGTCTCCAGCAGTTCCGACGACACGATCGCGTCGAGCGCGCCCGGCACCGGGCTCAGGCTGAACACCGGCCGCTTGCCGCCGAGCTGAGCGAGCGGCACCGGAAACACTTCGAGGTAATAGGTGGTGGCGCCGGTGCGTTGCGCCACGCCGGGAATCGACGTGCTCTGCGCCGCGTAGCCGGCATGCCGCGCAATGTCGACCAGCCATTCGGTCAGCACGCCGCCGCCTTCGCCGCCAAGTGCGCAGATGAGCAATGTGAGGGGACGGTTGTGTTCCATGCCTTCGCCCCTCATGCCGGTTGCAGCGCGCGCACCACCGCGCCGCGCAGCCCGTGCAGCAAACGTTCGTGCCATTTCGGGTTCTGCACCACCTCGGCCCGGTAGAAGCTCGGGCACAGCGTGGCCGCATGCGCGTTGGCGCCGCACAGGCCGCAGCCCACGCAGCCGTCGATGACGGTGGCCACCGGGTCCACCTTCAGCGGATCGGGGTTGTCCTTGAGCGTGAGCGTGGGGCAGCCCGACAGGCGAATGCAGGCGTGGTCGCCGTTGCACACGTCTTCGTCCACGCCGTACTTCACGCGCACCACGCGCTCGCCCCTTTTGAGCAGCCCGGCAAGCCAGGGCTTGATGCGGCGCTGGCGCTCCAGCTGGCATTCGCCTTCGGCAATCACCACCTTCAGGCCGTTGAAGTCGCTGGTGAGCGCCTCGGTCAGCGTCTTGCGCATGCGCTCCACGTCGTAGGTGGTCACGGTGCGCATCCATTGCACGCCCAGGCCCTTCAGCGTGGCTTCGATGGTCTGGTTCTTGTCGACCAGGCTCTGCTGCTTGTCGACGGCGCGCTCCTTGGTCTCGTCGTCGGGCGTGGAGATGATGTCCTGCGTGCCGGTGGCCGAGGTGTAGCCGTTCTTGAAGATCAGCAGCACCGCGTCGTCGTGGTTGAACAGCGCGCTCTGCACACCGGTGAGCAGGCCGTTGTGCCAGAAGCCGCCGTCGCCCATGATCGACAGCGTGCGCCGGTTCATCATGGGCGCGACGCCCGCGCGGCTCGCCAGGCTCATGCCATAGCCCAGGATCGAATGGCCCATGGAGAACGGCTCGAAGGTGCCGAAGGCATGACAGCCGATGTCGGCCGCGATGTGCACCGGCCCGGTTTCCTGCTGCGCGAGCTTCAGCGCCGAGAACACCGGCCGCTCCGGGCAGCCGATGCAAAAGCTCGGCGGCCGGTTGGGCAGCGGCGCGCTCAGCTGGCGGGCCACGGCCTCGCGGCGTTCGCGGTTGCCGGCCAGCCAGGCCCGGGCGGAAGAGGACGCATCGCTGGGTGCAATGTATTTCGCGGCAAAGGCGCCGATGCCACCGGACAGCACCTCCACGCCGTACTCGCCCGCCGCGGGCAGCAGGTCCTTGCCGTGCAGCGGGGTCTGAATGTCGCGCCGGCGCAGCAGGGTGGCAATGTCTTGCTCGATGTACTCGGGCTGGCCTTCTTCCACCACCAGCACGGCGCGCTTGCCCACGCAGAAGTCGGCCACCTGCTCGGGCACCAGCGGGTAGGTCACGTTGAGCACCAGCAGGGGAATGTCGGTCGCGCCAAACGCGTCTGCCAGGCCCTCCTGCTGCAGGCTGCGAATCAGCGCGTTGTACAGGCCGCCCTGCACCACGATGCCCAGGTCGGCATGGCGCGCGCCGGGCATCAGCTCGTTCAGGCCCTGTTCGACGATGTAGCGGCGCGCCGCCGGAATGCGCTCGTCGCCCTTGAGCTTCTCGTGCCGGAAGGTGACGGGCGGGTGCGCCAGGCGCATGTAGTCGAAGCGCGCGGGCTCGCTCATGGGCGACAGCGTGGACACGGCGGGCGCAACGTTGTCCTTGCATTCGAAGCTGCCGCGCACGTGGCAGGTGCGAATGCGCAGCTCCATCAGGCAGGGCATGTTCGAGGCTTCCGACAGGCGAAAGCCCTCTTCCACCATGCGCACCATCACGCCCAGCTCGGGCCGCGGGTCGAGCAGGCACATGCTCGACTTGAGCGCATAGGCATGCGTGCGCTCCTGGATCACGCTGGCGCCTTCGCCGTAGTCCTCCCCCACCACCACCAGCACGCCGCCGGTGACGCCCGGCGACGACAGGTTCGACAGCGCATCCGCCGCCACGTTGGTGCCGACGATGGACTTCCACGTCACCGCGCCGCGCAGCGGGTAGTGAATGGACGCGCCCAGCATCGCCGCGGCCGAGGCCTCGTTGGAGCAGGCCTCCACGTGCACGCCCAACTCGTCCATGTAGGCCTTGCCCTGGACCATCACGTCCAGCAGGTGCGACACCGGCGCGCCCTGGTAGCCGCCCACGTAGGCCACGCCGGACTGCAGCAGGCCCTTGGTGATGGCGAGGATGCCCTCGCCGTGGAAGGTGTCGCCGGCGCCCAGGCGCAGCATTTCCACTTCCTTGCTGAATGAAACTTCCATCGTGTCTCGTTGTTTTAGGGCTCGGGGCTCGGGGAGCGGGGAAGGACGGGTGAGTGTGGTCATGCCTGCGCCATACTTCAATAAAATAATCCGGCTATCCAATATGAACCCTGTGCATATCGATGCGGTCGACCTCAACCTGCTGAGGCTGTTCGATGCGGTGTTTCGCACCCGCAACGTGAGCCGCGCGGCGGAGGCCCTGGGCCTCACGCAGCCGGCGGCCAGCCACGGCCTCACGCGGCTGCGCCTGCTGCTGGGCGACGCGCTGTTCACGCGCAGCCCCGGCGGCGTGGCGCCCACGCCGCGCGCGGAGCGCCTCGCGGTGCCGGTGCAGTCGGCGCTGGCCACGCTGCAGCAGGCGCTGAGCGAGCCGGAGCGCTTCGAGCCCGCGGCCTCGCGCAAGCTGTTTCGCATCCACATGAGCGACATCGGCGAAGGGCGCTTTCTGCCGGCGCTGATGGCGCGGCTGCGCGAACTGGCACCTGGTGTGCGGGTGGAGACCATGCCGCTGGGCGCGGGCGACATCGCCACCGCGCTGGACAGCGGGCGGGTCGACTTCGCGTTCGGTTTTTTGCCCCGCGTGAAGGACACCCAGCGCACCCAGTTGCTGCGAGACCGCTACATCGTGCTGCTGCGCAAGGACCACCCCTTCGTGAAGCGCCGGCGCAGCGGGCAGGCGCTGCTGGAAGCCTTGCAAGAGCTCGACTACGTGGCCGTGCGCACCCACGCCGACACCCTGCGCATCCTGCAGCTGCTGAACCTGGAAGACCGGCTGCGCCTGACCACCGAGCACTTCATGGTGTTGCCGGCCATCGTGCGCGCCACCGACCTGGCCGTGGTGATGCCGCGCAACATTGCGCGCGGCTTTGCCCAGGAGGGCGGCTACGCCATCGTGGAGCCGCCGTTTCCGTTGCGCGACTTCACGGTGTCGCTGCACTGGAGCAAGCGTTTCGAGGCCGACCCGGGCAACCGGTGGCTGCGCCAGGTCATCACCGCCTTGTTCTCGGACAAGGCAAAGGCATGAACCCGCGCGCGGTTCATGTGCAGGTCAGGCTCGGCGTGCAACCATCAGGGCGAACATGAAAAAACGCATTCCCTCCTTCCTGCGCCACGTGGGCCCGGGCGTCGTCACGGGCGCGGCCGACGACGACCCCTCGGGCATTGCCACCTACACCCAGGCCGGCGCGCAGTTCGGTACAGGCCTGCTGTGGACGGTGTTTCTGTCGCTGCCCTTCATGGTGGCCATTCAGCTGGTGTCCGCGCGCATCGGCCGGGTCACGGGCAAGGGCGTGGCGGCCAACCTGCGCGAGCACATGCCGCGCGGCTTTCTGATCGTGCTGGTGGCGTTGCTGGTGGTGGCCAACACCATCAACATTGCGGCCGACATCGCTGCCATGGGCGAGGCGCTGCAACTGGTGGTGGGCGGCGGGGCGCACTTTCATTCGCTGGTGTTCGGCGTGGTCACGGTGCTGCTGCAGGTGTTCGTGCCTTACCGCAAGCTGGCCCATATCCTGAAGTGGCTCACCCTCACGCTGTTCGCCTACGTGGCGGCGGTGTTCGCGGTGCAGGTGCAGTGGGGCACGGTGCTGCACGATCTGGTGGTGCCCAAGCTGCAGTGGAGCAGCGACTACTGGATGATGATCGTGGCCCTGCTGGGCACCACCATCTCTCCCTACCTGTTTTTCTGGCAGGCCTCGCAAGAGGTGGAAGAGCTGCGCCTGAAGGGCGGCCAGCGCGGCACCGACAAGCAGGTGCGCCTCGACCTCAAGCGCGTGCGGCTGGACACCTGGGTGGGCATGACGTTTTCCAACCTCATCGCGTTCTTCGTGATGGTGGTGGGTGCGTCGGTGCTGTTCTCGGCCGGCGTGCACGACGTCACCTCCGCCGCCCAGGCCGCCGAGGCGCTGCGCCCGCTGGCCGGCGACTTCGCCTTCTGGCTCTTTGCCGGCGGCATCATCGCCACCGGGCTGCTGGCGGTGCCGGTGCTGGCGTCTTCGGCGGCCTATGCGGTGGCCGAGGCCTTCGGCTGGGAAGAAGGGCTGGAGCGGCACTGGCGCGAGGCCAAGGAGTTCTACGGAATCATCGCCGTGGCCACGCTGGTGGGCACCGCGCTCGACTTCACCCCCATCGACCCGATGAAGGCGCTGTACTGGAGCGCCGTCATCAACGGCGTGGTGGCCGTGCCGATCATGGCGGCCATGATGATCCTGGTGACCCGCGAGAAGGTGATGGGCGTGTTCACCTCCGGGCGGCGCACCCGCTGGCTCGGCTGGGGCGGCACCGCGCTGATGGGCTTTGCGGCGCTGATGATGGGGTGGGACCTGGTGCGCTGAGGCAGCGCTGTATTCTTGGGGCCGCCCCCGCCCCGCGCGTTTCCGTTGTCCTGATGTCTCTTCGAATGCTCGTTTCGCACCGCTTCTTCCCCGCATTGCGCTGCCTCCGCGCGCTTTCTTCTCTTTTCTGACGGCGCGCCCGGTGCCAGAAGTTCTTTCTCAGGCCGGCCCCGTGCTGGTCTTCATGGCCTGCGTCGCGCTGGCCACCTACGCGCAGAACCTCACCGGTTTTGCCTTCAGCCTCATCCTGCTCGGGCTGGTGTCGGTGTTGCACATCGCCAGCGTGAGCGACACCGCCAACGCCGCCACCGTGCTCAGCCTGGTCAACGCATGGACGTACTTTCGCGCCCGGCCGGGCGTGGTGCCCTGGCGGCTGATGAAGCCGGCGCTCAACGGCAGCACGGTGGGCGTCATCGCCGGGCTGGTGCTGCTCACCTGGCTCAGCGGCGGCGCGGTCGACTGGCTGCGCGGGCTGCTGGGCGTGTCGATTCTGGGCTGCGCCGTGCTGCTGGTGCGCCAGGGGCGGCCGCTGGCCCAGGTGTCGAGCGCCAGGAGCTTTGCCGTCATCGGCGGGCTGTCGGGCATGCTGGGCGGGTTGTTCTCGAGCTCGGGGCCGCCCATCGTCTTTCACATGTACCGTCAGCCGCTGGACCGCGAACTGGTGCGCCGCGCGCTGCTGCTGATGTTTGCCTTCAACTCGCTCGTGCGGCTGGTCATCGTGGTGCCGACGGGGCATTTCTCGGCGTACTCGGCGCTCCTGGCCGGCTGCGCGATGCCGGTGGTCTACGCGGCCACGCGGCTGCACCACCGCCTGCCGAACAAGCTGCAGCCGCGCACGCTGAAATGGCTGGTGGGCGGCTTGCTTGCCGCGGCGGGGACCACGCTGGTCGCTTCGGCCTGGGTGGCGATCGCGCGGGGATGATCGCGCAGGGGTAATCCCGGTCTCTTTCCGGCGTGGCCCGGGAATTGCAGCGCCTTCGCAAGGGTTTCCCCGGACGTGGCATACCGACCCCCACATACGCGTTATGGGCGACCCCGTATGCACGACGCCACACAAGCCGCTAACGTCCATGACTGACCGACCCCAGGTCCCCACGAGCCCCAAAAAAGCATGAGCACCGACAGCAGCCACAGCAGCCCGATCCAACCCATCCGCTTTTTCCATCGCGGAAAGATCGTCGACGTCACCGGCGTTCACCCGACCCGTTCGGTGCTCGACTGGCTGCGCGAAGACGCCCGCTGCACCGGCACCAAGGAAGGCTGCAACGAAGGCGACTGCGGCGCCTGCACCGTGGTCATCGGCGAGCTGGCCACCGACCCGGCCGGGCCAGGCACCGTCGGCGGGCTGAGCCTGCAGACCGTCAACGCCTGCATCCAGTTTCTGCCCACGCTGCACGGCAAGGCGCTGTTCACGGTGGAAGACCTGAAAGGCCAGTGCAAGGTCGAAAAGACCGCTGAAAAGAAACCGCACACCGTCCACACGCTGCACCCCGTGCAGCAGGCCATGGTCGACTGCCACGGCTCCCAGTGCGGCTTTTGCACCCCCGGCTTCGTGATGTCGCTGTGGTCCGCCTACGAGCACCACCAGGCCGAAGGCACCCAGCCCACCCGCCAGCAACTGGCCGACGACCTGTCGGGCAACCTGTGCCGCTGCACCGGCTACCGCCCCATCCTCGACGCCGGCCAGCGCATGTTCGACCTGCCCGCCGTGCGGCTGGACACCACGCCGGTGGTTGCCGCGCTCACAGCGCTGCAAAGCGACGGCCTCGACTACGCCGCCGCGCTCGGCGCCCGCATCGACCATTTCCACGCCCCCAAGACATTGGCCCAACTCGCCGCCCTGCGCGAGCAGAAGCCGCGCGCCCAGTTGCTGGCCGGCTCCACCGACGTCGGCCTGTGGGTCAACAAGCAGTTTCGCGATCTCGGCGACATCATCTATGTGGGCGATGTGGCCGAGATGAAGACCATCGAAGACCGCAGCACCGATGCGGGCGACGAGCTGTACATCGGCGCCGGCGCTTCGCTCGAAGCGGCTTTCTCGGCATTGGTCGAGCGCGTGCCCAGCCTGGCCGACGTGTGGCTGCGCTTTGCCTCGCCACCCATCCGGCACGCCGGCACCATGGGCGGCAACGTGGCCAACGGCTCGCCCATCGGCGACTCACCGCCGGTGCTCATGTCGCTGGACGCGCAGATCGAGCTGCGCCGCGGCACCGTGGTGCGCCGCATGCCCTTGCCCGACTTCTACGTCGACTACATGAAGAACCAGCTGCAGCCCGGCGAGTTCGTGCAGGGGCTGGCTGTGCCGCATGCCGCCATGCGCCGCCAGGTGCGTGCCTACAAGATCAGCAAGCGCTTCGACTGCGACATCTCCGCGCTGTGCGCGGGCTTTGCCATTGAATTCGAGGACGGCGGCGACACGGTGAAGGCCGTGCGCCTGGCCTTCGGCGGCATGGCCGCCACCGTGAAGCGCGCCGCCGGCGCGGAGGCCGCCATCGTGGGCAAGCCCTGGACGCAGGCCACCGTGGCCACCGCCAAGCTGGCGCTGGCGCAAGACTTCAAGCCGCTGTCGGACATGCGCGCCTCGGCCGACTACCGGCTGCAGGTGGCGCAGAACCTCATTCAGCGCCTGTGGCTCGAAACCCGCGCCAACGACGCCCTGTCGCTCGAAGAAACCAGCGTGTGGAGCGTGATGCCCCACGCGACCTCGGCCACGGCCGCAGGAGTCTGACCATGAACAAACCCATCGACGCCCGCCTGCTGCAGCCCGCCGAGGCCTTTGCCGACTACCTGAGCAACACCGCCGCGCGCATCGACGTGGGCGCCGAGGCGCTGGCGCACGAGCGCGGCATGCGCGTGGGCATCAGCCGCCCGCACGAGTCGGCGCACCTGCACGTGGCCGGCGAGGCCACCTACATCGACGACATTCCGGAACTGGCCGGCACGCTGCACTGCGCGCTGGGCCTGTCGCCGGTGGCCAACGGCCGTGTCACGGCGCTGTCGCTGGACGCCATTCGCGCCATGCCGGGCGTGGTGGCGGTGCTCACGGCCGACGACATTCCGGGCACCAACGACTGCGGCTCGATCATTCACGACGACCCCATCCTGCTGCCGGTGAACGACGGTGGCGACATTCGCTACCTTGGCCAGCCGGTGTTCGCAGTGATCGCCGAAACACGCGACGCCGCGCGCCGCGCCGCCGCCAAGGCGAAGGACGCGATGACCATCGAGGCGCAGCCGCCCGTCATCACCCCGCAGGACGCGCATGCGCGCGGCCAGTACGTGGTGCCGCCCATGCACATCGTGCGCAGCGGCGGCGCTGCCAACCAGGGCGACGAGGCGGCGGTGCGCGCCGCCATCGCCCAGGCACCGCACCGCCACAAGTCCACGCTGGACGTGGGCGGGCAGGAGCAGTTCTACCTGGAAGGCCAGATCAGCTACGCCATTCCCAAGGAAGGCGGCACGCTGCACATTCACTGCTCCACGCAGCACCCGAGCGAAATGCAGCATCTGGTGGCGCATGCCATGCACCTGCAATCGAACGAAGTGCATGTGGAGTGCCGCCGCATGGGTGGCGGCTTTGGCGGCAAGGAGTCGCAGTCGGCCATCTTCGCCTGCGTGGCGGCCGTGGCCGCGCGCCAGCTGCAGCGCCCGGTGAAGCTGCGGCTGGACCGCGACGACGACTTCATGATCACCGGCCGGCGCCACTGCTTCTGGTACGAGTACGAAGTGGGCTACGACGACGAAGGCCGCATTCTGGGCGCGGAGATCACCATGGTGTCGCGCGCTGGCCATTCGGCCGACCTGTCGGGCCCGGTGATGACCCGCGCGCTGTGCCACTTCGACAACGCCTACTGGCTGCCCAACGTGGCCATGCACGGCTTCTCGGGCAAGACCAACACGCAGAGCAACACGGCCTTTCGCGGCTTTGGTGGGCCGCAGGGCGCGATCGCCATCGAGAACATCCTCGACTCGGTGGCGCGCGAGCTGAAGCGCGACCCGCTCGACGTGCGGCGCGTCAACTTCTACGGCAAGACGGAGAACAACGTCACCCCTTACCGCCAGACCGTGACCGACAACATCGTTCATGAACTGGTGGCCGAGCTGGAAAGCACCAGCGACTACCGCGCGCGGCGCGAGGACATCGCGGCCTTCAACCAGAAGAGCACGGTGCTCAAGCGCGGCCTGGCGCTGGCGCCGTTGAAGTTCGGCATTTCGTTCAACGTGAAGCACTTCAACCAGGCCGGCGCCTTGGTCCACGTGTACACCGACGGCTCCATTCTTGTGAACCACGGCGGCACCGAGATGGGCCAGGGCCTGAACACCAAGGTGGCGCAGGTGGTGGCGCACGAGCTGGGCGTGAGCTTCGAGCGCGTGCGCGTCACCGCCACCGACACCACCAAGGTGGCCAACACCTCGGCCACGGCCGCATCGACCGGCGCCGACCTGAACGGCAAGGCCGCGCAAGATGCGGCCCGCCAGATCCGCGAGCGCCTGGCCGACTGCGCGGCAGAGCGCCACGGCGGCAAGGCCAGCGACGTGCGCTTTGCCAACGACAAGGTCGAGGTGAACGGCCGCACGCTGGCCTTCAGCACCGTGGTGGGCGAGGCCTACCTGGACCGCAAGCAGCTGTGGTCCGACGGCTTCTACGCCACGCCCGGCCTGAGCTGGGACAAGGACAAGATGCAGGGCCGCCCGTTCTACTACTACGCCTACGGTGCGGCGGTGAGCGAGGTGATCGTCGACACGCTCACCGGCGAATGGAAGCTGCTGCGCGCCGACATCCTGCACGACGCGGGCAAGTCGCTGAACCCGGCCGTGGACATCGGCCAGGTCGAGGGCGCCTTCATCCAGGGCATGGGTTGGCTCACCACCGAAGAACTGGTGTGGCATCCGCAAAGTGGCAAGCTCACCACGCACGCCCCCAGCACCTACAAGATTCCGACCGCCAACGACTGCCCGCCCGTGTTCAACGTGCGCCTGTTCGAGGGCCAGAACTTCGAAGACTCCATCCACCGCAGCAAGGCCGTGGGCGAGCCGCCGCTGCTGCTGCCGTTCTCTGTGTTCTTCGCGATCCGCGATGCGGTGTCGGCGGCCGGGGGCCACCGGGTCGATCCGCCGCTGAAGGCGCCGGCCACGAGCGAGTCGATTCTTCGCGCCATCACGATGGTGCAGGCTGCATCGGTCGAATGACAGCGGGCCGTGCTCGCACGGTCCGAGCTTCACTTCCACCCCCCGGTTTGCCAAATGCTGCGCTGTATAACTGTTCGCACAGACAAGAAAGGTGTGAACAGCCATGAGAGACCAAGCGCTTTTCGACAAGATCGATCTTCATCTCATACGGGTGCTGCACACCGTGCTGACCGACCGCAGCGTCTCGCGCGCCGCCATTCGCCTGGGGATGTACCAGCCGGCCGTGTCGGCCGCGCTGAAACGCCTGCGCGAGTTGTCGGGCGATCCGCTGCTGGTGCGCTCGGGCTCGGGCATGGTGCCCACCGATGCGGGGCTGCGCATGATCGAGCCGGCCGCGAGCATTCTTCGCGCCGCCGAAATGCTGTTCTCCGACGCGCGCGGCTTCGACCCGCAGTCGGCGGCCACCACCTTTCGCATCGCCGCCAGCGACTACATGGACCCGCTGTTCCTGCCGATGCTGGTGGCGCAGGTCAAGCGCGACGCGCCGCTGTGCCAGATCGAAATTCATGCGCTCTCACCCGACTCCGACTACCACGGCCACCTGGCGCTGGGGCAGGTCGACCTGGTCATCGGCAACTGGCTCAAGCCGCCGGAAGACCTGCACATGGCGCGCCTGTTCGGCGACGAGGTGGTGTCGCTGGTCAACCAGGACCATCCGGCGGTGCGCCGCGGCTGGGACCTGGAGACCTGGCTGGCGGCCGAGCACATCGCGCCCACGCCCATGCACCCGGGCGGGCGCGGCATCATCGACCAGATGCTCGACGAGCTGGGCCGGCAGCGCAACATCACCGCGCGCTGCGCGCACTTCAGCCTCATACCCGACATGGTGGCCTCCAGCCTGCTGGTGCTGACCACCGGGCGCCAGTACTGCGAGCGCTTTGCCGCGCGGCTGCCGCTGAAAATTCTCGACTGCCCGGTGGCGCTGCCCCGGCTCATGTACTACCAGCTCTGGCACGAACGCACCCATTCGTCGAGCTCGGCGCGCTGGCTGCGCGAATGCATCAAGAACGTGGCGTCGTCGCTGCGTCCCACGGTTTCCGCGATACCCGCCGGCGCCTCTTCGCGCCCGCCCACCGCGCCTGAAACCTCCGATCCCTGAAGGATCCCGCTCGCGCCGGCGTCGTGAGCGGGGCAACGATGAAGCAACCGCCACTACAACAGCTGGAGACAAGCGAAATGAGTACGTTGGAACAGGCGCCCAAAGGCGCCGAGCCCCGCACCCCGGGGCATGCAGAGTCCGCACGTCCGCGTGCGGCTGAGGGCAATTCGAGCGGCGCGGGCCTGCTGGAGCGGGTGTTCAAGCTCAGCGAGCACAACACCACCGTGCGCATCGAACTGGTGGCGGGGCTCACCACCTTCCTCACCATGGCCTACATCATCTTCGTGAACCCCAGCATCCTGGGCGACGCGGGCATGCCCAAGGGCGCGGTGTTCGTGGCCACCTGCGTCATTGCGGCCTTCGGCACATTGATCATGGGGCTGTACGCCAACTACCCGATCGCCATGGCGCCGGGCATGGGGCTGAACGCCTACTTCTCCTACGTGGTGGTGCTGGGCATGGGCTACACGTGGCAGGTGGCGCTGGGCGCGGTGTTCATCTCGGGCTGCCTGTTTCTGGTGGTCACCGTCACGGGGCTGCGCAAGCTGATCATCGACGGCATACCGCATTCGCCCTTCTCTTATACACATCTCCGAGCCCACGAGACCCCTGAGCACCTCGTGTCCCGTCTTCTGCTGGAAAAAAAACAATGTCCCACCTGCCTTCCTCCGCGTCTCCCTCTCTCCTACACCCACCCCCTCCCCCCCTCCCCCTTCCGCCGCCACCTCCTCCACCTCTCCG
>NNBV01002074.1_pt1 | contig 12200 bp, 9 predicted proteins | sample 1173771 | NCBI WGS metagenome assembly NNBV01 (sample SAMN07173938, study PRJNA388173) | plant metagenome | isolation source: symbiotic tissue sample KVS11 | place: Norway: Troms, Kvaloya island
CCCGGTGTTGATTGGAGCAATGGATAAAGATGCCCTGTCAGCGCGTAGTGCCCGAGAAAATTAACACCAAACTGCAGTTCATATCCGTCTTTTGTTTTAGATGGAGGCGTATACATCACGCCTGCATTGTTGACCAGCAGATGCAGGGCGGAATGATTCTTTAAGAACAACTGCGAAAAATTCTTTATTGCTTCCAGGCTGGAAAGATCAAGCAACGCCACTTCCAAAGTACCCTTACCCGGCCGGGCTTTCATTCGCTTCACCGCTTCTTCAGCATGGTTTGTATTGCGGCAAGCAAGGATCACCTGCGCTCCTGATTTATAAAATGCCAATGCTGTTTCATATCCTATTCCTGTATTCGCTCCCGTCACCATGACGGTTTTGCCTGACAGATCAGGCATCTTGTCTTTTGTCCACATACTCTTTTTTCTTTTTTATTGATGGTGCAAAGCTGGTGATGTATGACACCGTAAGTGATACTAAAAAGAAAGCAAAAAGTACAGAAATCAATTAATCGGCCTGGCGGAATTGATTAGGTGTCATCTTCACCTGTTTCTTGAAGAAGCTGGAAAAATGATTAGGCTCTTCAAAGCCAAGACTCCATGCAATCTCAGCGATAGTCCATGTGGTGCTCTTTAACAGGATGCGGGCTTCCTGTGCTATCCGGTCGTTGATGAGTTGAGAAGTAGTGCGGTTGGTAATTTCTTTGAGTGCTTTATTCAAATGGTTGACATGCACATTCAGCTGATTCGCAAAAGCCGCCGGCGCATTGATGATCATTTTCTGATCTACCAGTTCAATAGGAAACTGCCGCTCCAGCAATTCGGTAAACAACGAAGCGATACGCTCCGAGGCATTAGCACCAATATGATGCGTGCCTTTAGCAGGCTGCATCTTCTGCGCATCATGAATCACTTCCATCAGCAGGTGCCGCACCAGGTTGTATTTGTACTCATAGTCGCCCTGCAGTTCCTCATACATTTTTACAAACAGAGCTTTAAATGCAGTGAGTTGTTTTTTATTCAAGGGAATGATGGCTGTATCTGAAAACCGAAATACAGGAAAGTCCTTCACACTTTCAAAACGACTAAAGAACGTTTCTGTAAACACACAAAAGTATCCCGTCTGTTTTTCGCTGATGCGCTCCCAGAAGTATGGAATCATCGGATTAGTAAATACCAGCGCACTTTCTTTGATCTCGATACACTGATCTGCATAATGAATTTTACCGTGACCCGTAATCAAACTGATTTTATAAAAATTTCTTCTGCTATAGCTGGCCGACTTATGCTTTGCCAGTAAAAAGTCTTCAATCCTAAACACATTAAATTGCGCCGCATCACCACCCTGCCCCGGTGTACGGTTCAGTATCTTATAAAAGTTATCCAGCTCAATGAATGCAGGCATGATGTAAAGGTAAGTATAAATGCTCCTATTCAGATAGTTTAGTGGTGACAGCACTTAATAACTTTACCGAAATAATAAAATTCGTTTATTATCTTAGCTATGCATCCCATTACTTTTGATCGAAGTAATAACAAACACTCCAGACAGACAGGCAGCAACACCACATGTATTTTAAAAACCACTCAACTCACGTATTTCTTTATCCTCAAGAAACATCTTTATGGTCTCAGAAATTTCTTTGATGTTCGTATTCGCTATCCAACGTCCACCTACAATAAACAAAATCACAAAAAGTGTAATAAATAAAAGAAATGCCCATTCATGATCAGAGATTGCTATGGCAGACAAACAACAGTAAAAGAGAACAAGAGGTATTGCCACATTCTTTCTCACATACACTAAGCTAACAATTAGCTTATCTTTTTCCTCCTGCATCGAGCCACGAATAATTATTCCTTTCCGTTTATAATTATTAATTTCAAAACTATCACTATTAACTTTTCCCCAAAACTCACTTTGCACACGCGAGAAGAGATTTCCTTTTTTAGCATCTGTGTTTACACGAAGCCTGTTTGCAAATTCAGCGCCATCAATAGCAAAGATTTCGAACCGCTCTTTTACTTCTATTGTAAGTATTTTCTTTATACCAGACACAAGCGCAAGATTATTTTAGATCTTTTCATTACTTCAAAAACTTCTTCACAAAATACCCCGCAATCGCACTATCCACCTTCAAAGCATTACTGTGCTTCATCCAGTGATGGGTATCATCTACAATCACCATGGTTTCCATGGGCACTCCCTTTTTATCTAACCTGCGAACTAAGTCGGTGCTTTGATTGAAGCGTACGTTACGATCATCGTCTCCGTGAATTATCAACACGGGAGATGTCCATGTATTAACATATGCTACGGGCGATGATTGCCATGCTACTTCAATGGCTTTCGCCAGATCGGGTGCTTTCTCGTATTTATCTGCCGGGGCAATAAGCGATGCTCTGCCCGTTACAAAGTCATGTACTCCATGTATATCCACGCCGGCAGCAAACAACTTACTATCGCGACCAAGTGCCAGTGCCGTAAGAAATCCACCGTATGATCCGCCATAGATACCAATGCGTGATGCATCCACCTGCGGTTGTTTACACAGCCACTCCCCCGCTGCTTTGATATCCAGGTATTCCGATGCGCCTGACATACCCGCATTAGCAGGCTGATGAAAATCAAATCCATAACCAATGCCCAAACGATAATTCACTGCCAGCACGACATAACCCAAACTCGTTAAGTATTGATTCATGGCATAGGCGTTGGAATAATAATCGGAGTAGTTCCATCCTAACAACATCTGGCGTGGCGGGCCACCGTGTACATATAGGATAGCTGGCTTCTTTGCTGTGTTGGCTGCAGGCTCAAACAAATCGGCATGTACGGTTACACCATCACTTGCCTTAAAAGTTATTTTTTTAGGTGTCACTAATTTATCCTGCGGAAAGTTTTTAGGAATAAGATCTGCGGCAATAAGCTGAATCGTTTTCTTGCCCGATCCATTTAATGGCAGCACAGATGGCAAAGGCGGGCGTTGTGCTGTGGCACTGATAAAAGCAAGTGTTGATCCATCGCCTGTAATCACCGGAGTCCATTCCAGGCCACTGCCGGGAGTGAGTACCTCCATGGCTGCTTTATCTACAGGTACGCGCACTGCATGTCTGCGATCAGGATCCAAAGCATCAGTGCCAGCGTTGGCACTGAAGGTGAGCCATTTTTTATCAGTACTTAATTTAATATGCTCTGCCATGAAGTTGCCCGGTGTGAGCAGCAATTCTTTTCCTCCTTTTTCAGGAATAGAATATAAATGAGGCCAGCCATCCTGGTAGGAAAGAAAGACAATACGATCAGCAGCAGCCCAATGAAGATTGGTACCTCCATGTGTGGTGGGATAAGAGCCTCGTAATGTCTCCGGTGATTTATAGAGCTGAGTTGCTTTGCCTGTGGCTACATCTGCAGTCCATATCGACCATGGGTTATGCTTGCGTGTCAACAAAGAATCAGGTGCACCACCCGCACCGGGAGTTCGAATAAAAACTACTTTTGTTCCATCGGGTGACCAGCGTGGGGAACCATCGCGTGTGAAGCCAGGAGCAATCCATTGAACAGGTGTATCGGTATTCGTGAATACACCAATGATTGAATGATCTCCTCTTGAAGAAACAAAGATCAATCGCGAACCATCGTGTGACCATTCGAGTGAGCCAACACTTCCACGTGTAGTAAATAAACTTTTTGCTGCAGCAGAACCATCAACAGGTGCAGTAAAGACCTGACCTCCTTTTATAAAAGCAACCACATCATTCTTTGGTGAGATGGCAGGCTCATCGCCTTCTGCCAATGATTTTATTTCACCTCCTGCAAAGGGAACACTCAGAAGCTGCACCTTGTATGGATTGGCGTTGAATGATGGATTGACAGGAAGAGCATCATCCCAATTGGAACCATGATCGCCACCCCGTACAAAAACTACCCACTTACCATCGTCAGAGATAGAAAGACTGGTGATTTCCTGTCCATCATCTTCATTATAGTTAGTTAATTTTCTCGCTTTGAAATCAGGGCCTTCCGCTACATAAACGTTGCGCTTCCCTTGTTCATCGGCTGCCCAGGCAATCTTTGATCCTTGTGATGATGCGGTAAGTTCCGTGGGAAACGGATAACTCTTCACCGACTCCAGGGCAAAGGATTGACTGTAGCCATTCATGGCGATAAGACTAACAAAAAGAATAAGGTAGCTTTTCATGATGAGGTAAGGATTGATTCATACAAGATAAGGAGAGATTGGAATATTCGTTTATCTATTTGAATAAACCAGACATCGATTACTTAAGCGGTTATTTGTTCTTTCTGCAAACGGATCAACAACTTTTGCTATTCAGCTATTCTATACAGTGTGTACTAACTGATTTGATTTCGTGCCACACGGCGCAATGAACGATGAATTTTATAAAGTAGACAAGGTGATAATTTCGCTCTATTATAATCTTTGAGATCACTAGTTAGTACAACTGCAGAATTGAGAGAGTACTGTCATAGAAATAGCTAAACCAATTTGATAATGTATCAAATTAAAAATTATAATAGAGCAGAAATTTAATACCGCAACAAATACATTAGGGCGTGACGAATTAAAATTTGCATTCATTTCAAATCAGCAAATGTTCAAATTAAAGAATTACAAATCCCGCAGTGCATTAATCTTTTCCGATGCTTCTTCTTCTGTCATGGTAGACATCAGTATCCAGTTCACATCTTCAATCTGCAAGGGTGTGTAGGCGCTGAGCAAGCTTCCTTTATGGCTTTGATCTACTTGCGTGCCTGTTTGTCCGCGCAGTGCTTTAGACGAAGAATCATTTCTTACTTCTTCGAGTAAGATACCTGTATTCGCTTTGCGTATCTCATTGATTACCGAAGCAGAATATCCCCTTACAGCTAAATCAGCAAGGTACTGTTCCCGATGCTGAATGAGTCCACGTGAGATAGAACGCAGCTTATAGTCAGCACCAACCATGAAAGTTTCTCCTGTTACTCCAAGCCCGTCTTCTTCCCATTTATTATTGCCGGTAAGTATCTGGTTGATTTTATTAATCGGCATCTGGAATACAAGTACGCCTATCTTCTCTCCCTTGTCATATACCGGGCAGGCAATGAAGGATGCCGGAGCACGGTAAGACGGATCGTAAGGTTCAAAGTCGATGAGCTTAACAAAACCGGCACCGGAACTATCCACTGCCTGCTTCACTACTTTACCAAAATTAGTAGACCGGTAAGTTCCGGTGAGAAGGCTGGTGGCAAAATCCACTTCCTTGAAGACAGAGTAAATCATATCTCCGGTCTTGTGATCGATCAGGAAGATATCATAGTAGCCGAATTTCTCCAGGTAGTTTCTGAACAACGGATGATATTCCGCATGATCATCACTGTAGGCACTTCCATCGTTGGCCTTGTTGAGCTTATGCTTTTCTCCTGTAGGATATGCATTCGATGAGATGTAATGATACTGAAGCGTTAACGGACGTAGTTCTTCCGGCAAATAGTCAGCAGCCGTTTTTACGATGGTCGCATTATCATTCAGCTTTGGCAGGAAGTCGATTTCATAATAGCTACGCAAACTTTCCTTCATCGTAATTATTTCTTCAGCTGACTTCTCTCCGATCTGATAAAATGATTTCTGGAACGCGTGAATAGCTTCTATTACTGTACGGTTCTCAGCAAACGTGATGATCTGGTTACGGATGATATCAAAATAATATTCAATGTTGAGCTTCTTGGTAGAGTTGATGGATTTGAGCTGATCAAATTTAGATTGGTGATTGAGCTCTCCCAGTTGCCTGAACAACACATTATATTTGCGGCTGATTTCTTCCTGGGTTGCCTGCATCTCTTCCTGGTTCTGGCGCAGTTCTTCTTCCTGCGCCTTCATCTGCTCGGTCTGGTGTTGGCTTTCTGCCAGCAGGCGTGACGTATTTTCGTTGATGCGGTAAGACGTAATCGCATAAGCAATGTTCTCTCCCAACTTCTCTACAAAATCAATCTGATGTTTTTCGAATTCGCTGAACGAAGCAATCTCCACCAGTCCGACAACATTTTCAATTACTTTGAGTGGAACAATGATCAGGCACGTTGGCGTAGCTTCACCCAAACCCGAAGTGATACGAACGTAGTCACCCGGAATCTCTTTGAGGTACAATGTCTCTTTTTCCAGAAATACCTGTCCCAAAATTCCACTTCCAATATCCACACGTTGTGAAAATGCTTTCGCCCTGTTGTAGGCATAGCACGCTTTCATTTCCAGAAACGGATCGTCACTGCGATCGTCATTCAGAATAAATATCGCACCCTGATTAGCGTTGAGCACCTTCACCAGGTTTTTTATAATCTCATCCGAAAGTGATTTCAGGTTGGTATTGGATTGCAGCACATCGGCAAAGTGAGCAAGACTTTCGGTTGCCCATATGCGCTTTTGATCTTCTGCTTTAATCGCAACCAGATCTTCTTTCATTTTGAGTAATGAATGTCCGATCAGATCCGATTCACCTGCGGGTTTGAAAGTAGCAGCGAGATCACCTGCCCCTATCTTCTTTGTAAACTCAGCGGTATGCTTTAGCCCGGTAGTCAACTGATTGAGTGAAACAGCAATAGCGGCTACTTCATCACGGCCTTCCACCGCCACAGGGTTCAGTTTTCCTTCTGCCAGATCAGCCACACTGTTCTTTATATGAACGATGCGCAAGGATAATTTTTGCACGTAATACATCGCAAACAAAACCGTGGCCAGCACCACCACACCCAACACCGCATTCAGTACCAGAGGCGAACTTGTCTCCGTATCCCAATTGAAATAAATGACGAGGCAAAAAGCCAGTAATACGGGAATAGCTACTATGGCTGCAAATAACTGACGTGAAAATCTCAGCCGTTGTAGCATCGAAAACAGATTCATCTTAATTCTTTAAAGCCAGACAATCACAATAATACTTTTTGCCAATGAAAAAAGATAGCAATAAGAAATAAGAAATCCAGAAAACGAATGCAAAAAAGTAATAACCCCTTAATTGTCATTAGCAATAGGGAGAAGTGATGGTCCCAGCTACTTTACAAGCTCATCCTTCATTGCGCGCTGTGCAGACAACATTTTATAGAAAGAGTGTAGTCGCGCAAAAGAAAATCAAAGCAGTCGCTCTAAACAATCATTATATCACTACGTTGCCTCAAAATTCAAATAGAAGTGATAAAGCCTAATGAAAATTCTAAGATAATCAAAATCAGACCGTCCGTTACGACTGCTTATTCTCAAGTATCCGTACGGTTACCAGTAGTTGCCCGGTATGGCGCATCGTATGCTCAGCAGCGTGAGTCAATAGACCTGTCACTGTGGACGGAAGCTGGGCACGCCCCACTCCCCTAAAGTCAGCAAGCGTACTTTCATCGGTCTGTGCTAACTGTTGCAAAGCCTTATCTACCTGCTGGTGAAAAGCATTGACCAGGTCAGTAATTTTTATCGAATCTTCCGCTACTCCCTCTACCGACAAAGCCCTCATCTGCTCCAGTGACAATGCTTTTCCATCAGCATAAGTAAAAATGCGATCCAGCACACCCGTGAGATGCTGCAGGTGAAAACCCACCGAAGCCACTGCAGCCGGTCGCTGCCAAAGCAACGCCTCCGGGAAATCCTTCATCAACGTATGTATCTCTTCTCTGGCTTGTAACAAAGCATGGGCTACAGGTTGTAATAACGGAGGTACTCCGGACAATGGGCCACGCAGCCATACTTCGGGTAATGGAGATGAAGTCATTTTCTGATTGTTATCCCTGCTAAATTAATTTTTAAAATAAATGGTTCACCATAAAGTTAATAAGTCGTTCACTATAATCCATTTTGATATCGCTTATTACAGGATTGAAAGGATAACATGACCTGCAGATTAACTATTGATTCTGCTTTTGTCAATTAAACCGGATAATGATCCTTTCCACGTAGTTATCACTTAAAGCATTCATTTTTGAATTTAACTCTCTGCTTCTGGCATAAGAATTTGATCAGGTAGAATGTACACTAAACAGGAACAACAATGGAAACTTATCATATACACTGCCATTTAAGCGAACAGGGTGCAATCAAGGAAATCCTGAGAAGACATCATGATGTCATTATCAATGAATCTACAGAAGATTACATTGGTATTACGATAGAGAAAGACAGGAACGATGCTGATCCGTACTATCATAATTTACTGGAAGGTATCAATAGGGAATTGCACCTGGCTGTCCGATAGAACCAGCGTGAGCTGAAATAAAAAAACTCAGCTATTGATATAGTCAATCATGCGCATCGGCAGTTTTCATTGTCTGAGACTCACTGAACAACAAGCACTTTGCGTCTTTTCACGTAGACTTCAGTAAAGAAAGTTGAATGCTTAAGCAGTCAAATACCAAGAGCAATGTTTGATAAGGTCGCTGGCGACTTTATCAAACATTGCTCCTTAATGCGCAGCCTACAACCTTCATCAACGCTATTCCTTTTCTTCTGCGCTATTCGCACTCATTTTCATCTGTACCAGAAACACGTAACTATTATTTCCTGACATCATTAAAAATCAGTAATAAAAAGTATTAGTACATAGCTGAATAATAACATTAATCATTCGTAGGCCTTTATTCTCATCAGAGATAAAATTAAGCACTTTGATCGGATGCCCACTCTACGGCTTCTGTATATTCCTCAGGAAGAAATCCTTTAAACTGACCGGGGGTGAAAATACCCCAGATATCTGTAAACCGGTTAGCACCTTCCGAAGCAGTAACAATTGCAGCACGATGGCGTTTACTCATTTTTGTCAGACTCAATACGGTATCCTGCCACCAGGCTCCGGCTGACATATTTTTGAATGGAGTATCGAATACGAAAACATAATTGAGTTCACCGGTGCGCTGCACCAGTTCTTCCGCAGCAGGAAATACTACATTTTTATAATCCTCCTGCGTCACCTCTCCGGTAGCTCTGAAGCCGGCAACATGTGAAGGCAGGCCTTGTATTAGTTCTATCATACCTCTGTCTTTATACCTATCAACAGCATAAATCAGATGCCAGTACATTTGCTGGGGCAGCAGAGGTGGAAAGTAATCAGGCTACAGGCTTATCACTTTTTTCTTTTCCCTTTTCCTTCTCTGGTTCCGGTGCAGGCACAGCAGGAGGTTGTTCGCCTGTTTTCACTTTTTGTATACCGAACAAACGATAAGCGATTAACTTACCTGCATGCTCACGTTCATGAGCTTCAACACGAAAAGTACCCTGCTGCAATACCGTTTCTCCTGACTGCACCAGGTAATTCACGTCCAGAGCTTCTCCACGTGGTGTAAACGTAAGTGATGCGAGGGGTACGTTATTGTCTTGTGTGAAATCAATAGCTGTTTCCCTCAGTTCATCAACAATGTCTTCCTGCACATCAGTAAGCGCTCCTGGTACACTCAACTGGAATGCCATGGTAAGATCAGTGAAAGGAACCAGTTGCGGATATAACCGGTAGAGTTGCTGTGTGTATCGAGCTTTGTCTGTACCACTGCTCGCCTGCGCAAGCCCTTCATACACCCGTGCAATCAACATCGTCTGGTACGGATCATCCAAGTCCGGAGATTTTAGCACCTGGTTAAAGTAGTTAATCGCTTCTGATTCTTTTCCTTCCGCCAGATAGAGCTTGCCCAGGAAATAACGGAAATATTTCTGTAAGCGTGGCCGCTTATCCGTACTCAGTCGCTTCTTGTAGATGTCAATAAAATATTCATTACCAAAGCCATCAATAACTGACCACACTTCATCAAAAGTGATCAGGTTCTCCGGTGAGAACATCGCATAAATCACCTGCTCACGCTCCGGGTTTTCTGCTACCAAAGAAGCCAATACCATTTTATGATGACGGATGGCAAACGTGTACTTTGTCCATCGGTACCAGTTTACCGGGTTAAACCACGAGTACCATTCATTGTGTTCAAACTGGTACTCTTTTTTGAATTGCAGCTGGTTGATGTAATTCAAAGAAGCTACAGCGAGGTTGTATTGTTCCTGTCCCCACGTAGTGCCTATGTGCAGTTCCTGAAAGCGTGCAGCTTTGTTGGTGTGCTCCTGACTTTCAGCAGTGAGGCCTTCATAGTGCTGCGCTCTTGCCAGCCCTATCGAATGCCAGCCATAGCCCGGTGTACTTCCCTGATTTTGCAACACTTCATTCAGTAATGAATCAGCCTGCTCCGGATGGCCGCGATAAGTAGCCAGCGTGCCCCGCATGTAATAATATTCTTTGGTGGTCTTCTCTTCGCTTTGTTCTTTCTCTTCTGCTTCCTTAAAGAACATCTCGGCTTCTTCAAACTCCCCCATCGCCAGTTTGAACTCCGCATAGTTGTTGCTTGAATAGGCGTTGTTCTGAATGAGCATGTCGTAATAGTATCCTGCAGAGTCAATGTCCAGCAGGTAATCATGAATCATGGCTTTGTAATGAAATGTGCTCAGGTATTGCCGGTTCAGGAAACCCGGATCATATAATCCATTATTAATAGCAACATCATTTTTGATTTTCAGCAAGGCCGAATCGAGATACAGATTGGCGGTCTTCACGTTTTCCATCACCGAGTTTTTCAGAAAGGGGAAACGACTGGAAGTGTACATTCGGTTACGATGGAAAATCCATGCCATGGTGTTGTAAGAGTCCATGTTGATCTCCACCTGGAAATTCCGGTCGCGCACATGCCTGAGCACGTCCATGGCCTTATCCTGCTTTTCCACATTCTGGTAGCAGCGGCTCAGGAAGTAGGTAATGATTCCATAGTCGGACTGATAGCGATAGTTAGCTGCATAGTCTTCATAACGATTGGTGCGCATCCGCAAGAGCGGATCATAATCATGCTCAATCAGGTTCAATGCCTTTTGTAAAGGAACACTGGCTTTGTTAAAGCCCAGCTCATCATTGGCACGATAAAAAAGAAAAGCACCTTCCAGCATGTGGCCGAGATAATAGGTACTGTCTCTGCGGATAAAGCTGCGTGCTTTCTCATACGTCTTCTGATCCAGGAAAGAACCGTTGCGTTCACTATCCATTTTTTGTCGTGCAGTCTGCGCAACAAGTGGCAAGGATAGAAAACTCAAGACACTGATGAAACCGATGAGAAAGAGAAGACGCATAGCTGTTTATGATTTGGATGAAATGCCCATCTTCGACAGACGGTTTACTTCCTGATCGGCAATCTGGTGCAATGCCGTGCGCGATGCTTCGCGGTTGCGGAAGATGAGGCGATGATGCAGCACGGGCTGCGCCAATGTGCGAATATCATCTTCAATCACATAGTCACGCTGATTGACCAATGCCCATGCTTTTAAGCACTTGATAAAAATAATACCTCCCCGGGTGGAACAACCCAGTGCAATCTCCTGGTGATGACGCGTGCCTTGTACTACACGCACAATACCCTTCACAATCTCCGGATGGATATACACTTCTTCGGCTTGTTTCTGTAATTGAATAATATCGTTGTAGGCAAGCACCTGCTTCACAGTATTCTTTCCGTTGCCAATAGCCATGTAGTTACTGTAGATATCAAACTCTACTTCTTCCGTAACATAACCAAAAGAGATCTTCATAAAGAAACGATCAAGCTGAGCAGCTGGCAGCGGATAGGTTCCTTCCATCTCAATCGGGTTTTGCGTAGCGATGGTAAAGAAGAAAGGATCAAGTTGAAAAGTGGTATCTCCGGATGAGATTTGATTTTCGGCCATACATTCCAGCAATGCACTTTGCACTTTGGGTGAAGCACGGTTAATTTCATCCGCCAACAGCACGTGCGTGAAGAGCGGCCCTTTCTTGAACACAAAATCTTTTTTGTTTTCATCAAAAATGTAAGAGCCAATTAAATCCATAGGAAGAAGATCGGGCGTAAACTGAATACGCTTGAAGGCCACTCCCCCATTCTCCGAATGAAAATCGACTCCACCTTCAGAGATGGATTGCGCAAGAGTTTTGGCAAGCACGGTTTTTCCTGCACCAGGGTTATCTTCCAGCAGAATATGACCTCGCGCAAGCAAAGCAGTAACTACATATTTGATCTGCTCCGGTTTACCACGGATGATGGTTTCAATATTCTCAGTGAGTGCTTTCAGTTTTGTGATGGAGTCGTTCATAGCGTAGGTATTTCGTAATCTGTTTTTTCGGGCTGTTGAAAATAACGTAAAGCGAGTAATAAATTAAAATAATTAAGAG
>NNBV01002258.1_pt1 | contig 12161 bp, 10 predicted proteins | sample 1173771 | NCBI WGS metagenome assembly NNBV01 (sample SAMN07173938, study PRJNA388173) | plant metagenome | isolation source: symbiotic tissue sample KVS11 | place: Norway: Troms, Kvaloya island
CCCCCACCCAACCCTCCCCCAGAGGGGGAGGGAGGAAGACAAAGAACCTCACAACATGTACACCAAACTTTGCCGCACCCTCGCCCGTGCCTGCATGTGGTTGGGCATCCTCGGTCTCGTCGCGGTGATCTGCGCGGTGAGCTGGCAGGTGTTCGGCCGCTATGTGCTCAACAACACCCCCACCTGGGCTGAAAGCCTCGCGCTGCTGCTGGTGATCTACGTCACGATGTTCGGCGTGGCCGTGGGCGTGCGCGACGCGGGCCACATCGGCCTTGAATCGTTCCTGGTGCTCGCGCCCGACTGGCTGCGCCTGAAGATGGAATACCTCATCCACGCGCTGGTGCTGACCTTCGGCCTGGCCATGGCCTGGAACTGCGCCTCGCTCGCCGAATCGGTGTGGGACTACCGGCTGCCCACGCTGTGGATTTCGGAAGGCTGGAAATACGTGCCCGCCTCCGTCGCCGGCGTGCTCATCGTGATGTTCTCCATCGAACACATCATCGCCCTGGCCCAGGGCCGCGAAGTAGAACCCGCCTGGGGATAAATATGCACTCCCCCATGCTGCGCGCACTTCGTGTCGCTTCGCACTCCCCCTCGCCGGGGGCAATACCTGCGGCCCGGCAAAGCCGGTTCCGCGGTATTCCACGAACAGCCCGTACCCGAGGCAACGCCGACGCGCTTGAATCATGACCATTCCCCTCCTCATTCTCTGCATCTCGTTCACGCTCTTCCTGCTGCTGGGCGTTCCTGTTGCCTTCTCCATCGGTCTTTCCGCCCTGGCCACGCTGCTCTATGAAGGCCTTCCGCTGGCGGTCGGCTTTCAGCAGATGACCTCGGGCATGGGCATCTTCTCGTTCCTGGCCATTCCGTTCTTCATCTTCGCCGGCGAGCTGATGCTCTACGGCGGCATTGCGGACCGCATCGTCAACCTGGCGCGCGACCTCGTGGGCCATGTGCGCGGCGGCCTGGGCATGTCGAACGTGGTGGCCTGCACGCTGTTCGGCGGCGTCTCGGGCTCGCCCGTGGCGGACGTCTCGGCCATGGGCGCCGTGATGATCCCGATGATGAAAAAGGAGGGCTATCACGCCGACTACGCAGTCAACGTGACGACCCATGCGGCGCTCGTCGGCGCGCTGATGCCGACCAGCCACAACCTGATCATTTACTCGCTGGCCGCGGGCGGCAAGGTGTCGATTGCGGCGCTGATCCTGGCGGCGCTGCTGCCGGCGGCGGTGCTCACCATCAGCAACCTGGCGGCGGCCTACCTGGTGGCGGTGAAGCGCGGCTACCCCGCGGGCACGTTCCCGGGCTGGGCCATCGTGGCGCGCTCTTTCGCGGCGGCGCTGCCGGGGCTGTTCATCGTGGTGCTGATCCTCGGGGGCATTCTGTCGGGCATCTTCACGGCCACCGAGTCGGCGGCCGTGGCGGTGCTGTACGCGCTGGTGCTCACCATCTTCCTGTACCGCACGCTGAAGTGGGAGCACTTCATCAAGGCGGCGTCGAAGGCGGTGCGCACCACGGGCGTGATCCTGCTGCTCATCGGCATCTCCAGCACCTTCGGCTACCTCATCAGCCTGTACGGTGTGGCCGAGCTCACGGGGCAGATGCTGTCGCAGGTGACCAGCACGCCATGGGTCATCTTCCTGCTGATCAACGTGATCCTGTTCGTGCTGGGCACCTTCCTGGACATGGCCGCGACCATCCTGCTGTGCACGCCCATCTTCCTGCCCATTGCGCAGCACTACGGCATGAGCTCGGTGCAGTTCGGCATCGTGATGCTGATCAACTGCGCGCTGGGCCTGAACACGCCGCCCGTGGGCACGACGCAGTTCGTCGGTTGCGCCATCGGCGGGGTGTCGGTGGGCACGGTGATGAAGACCATCTGGCCGTTCTACGGGGCATTGATCTTTGCGCTGGGCGTGGTCACATTCGTGCCTGCGTTCTCGACCTGGCTGCCCAGCCTCTTCATGGTCGTGAAATGAAGTACACCCCCCGTCTTCGCGCACTCCGTATCGCTGCGCCAACCCCCTTGCAGGGGCCAACACCTGCGGCCCGGCAAGGCCGGTTCCGCGGTGTTCCACCAAGGACCGCTTTTTTTCCGATCGCTCTGAAAGGCTGATATGTCCGAAGTTGCGAGACCACCGCTGTACATCCGCATTCACGCCGCGGACAACGTGGCCATCGTCGCCAACGACGGCGGCCTGAAAGCGGGCGCGGTGTTTGCCGACGGCCTCGTGCTGGTGGACAACGTGCCCCAGGGCCACAAGGTGGCGCTCACCGACCTGGCCGAGGGCGACGAAGTCCGCCGCTACGACGTGGTGATCGGCTACGCCCTGAAGGCGCTGCCGCGCGGCAGCTGGGTGCACGAACGCGTGATGCGCATGCCGGTGGCGCCCGAGCTGCACGGCCTGCCCATCGCCACCGTCAAGCCCCCTGCCCTGCCACCGCTGGAGGGCTACACCTTCGAGGGCTACCGCAACGCCGACGGCTCGGTGGGCTCGCGCAACATCCTGGCAATTACCGAGACCGTGCAGTGCGTGGCCGGCGTGATCGACTTCGCGGTGCAGCGCATCAAGGCCGAGCTGCTGCCCAAGTACCCGAACGTGGACGACGTGGTCGGCCTGGCGCACAGCTACGGCTGCGGCGTGGCCATCGACGCGCCCGACGCCATCGTGCCGATTCGCACGCTGCGCAACATCAGCCTCAACCCGAACTTCGGCGGCGAGGTGATGGTGGTGAGCCTGGGCTGCGAGAAGTTGCAGCCCGAGCGGCTGCTGCCGCCAGGGAGCATTCCCATCGTCGACAAGCGCGGCGAGGTGGAGGGCAGCGCCGCGCTCGACGTGGTGTGCCTGCAGGACGACGAGCACGTCGGCTTCATGTCGATGATCGACGCGGTGATGCGCCAGGCCGAGGAACACCTGGTGCGCCTGAACGCGCGCCGCCGCGAGACCGTGCCCGCCAGCGAGCTGGTGGTGGGCGTGCAGTGCGGCGGCAGCGACGCTTTTTCAGGCGTCACTGCCAACCCCGCCGTGGGCTTTTGCACCGACCTGCTGGTGCGCGCGGGCGCCACGGTGATGTTCTCCGAAGTGACCGAAGTGCGCGACGGCATCGACCAGCTCACCTCGCGCGCGTCCACCCCCGAGGTGGCCGCGGCCATGATCCGCGAGATGGCCTGGTACGACGCCTACCTGGAAAAAGGCCGCGTCGACCGCAGCGCCAACACCACGCCGGGCAACAAGAAGGGCGGGCTGTCGAACATCGTGGAGAAGGCGATGGGCTCGATCGTGAAGTCGGGCTCCGCACCCATCGCCGGCGTGCTCGCACCCGGCGAGAAGGTGGCGCAGAAGGGCCTGATCTACGCCGCCACGCCGGCCAGCGACTTCATCTGCGGCACGCTGCAGCTGGCCGCCGGCATCAACCTGCATGTGTTCACCACCGGCCGCGGCACGCCCTACGGGCTGGCCGAAGTGCCGGTGATCAAGGTGGCCACGCGCAGCGACCTGGCGCGCCGCTGGCACGACCTGATGGACGTGAACGCGGGCCGCATCGCCGACGGCGAGGCCAGCATCGAGGACGTGGGCTGGGAGCTGTTCCGCCTGATGCTCGACGTGGCCAGCGGCCGCAAGAAGACCTGGGCCGAGCACTGGAAGCTGCACAACGCGCTGGTGCTGTTCAACCCGGCGCCGGTCACCTGACAACCACCTCTTTCACCCCACACACGGAGCACACCGACATGGAAGACCTCAAGGACAAGACCGCCCTCGTCACCGGCGCCAGCACCGGCATCGGCGCGGCGGTGGCCATCGCCTTCGCCGCGCGCGGCATGCGCGTGGCGGTGCACTACAACAGCTCGGCCACCGCGGCCAACGACGTGGTCGAGGCCATCCGCGCAGCGGGCGGCGCGGCCATTGCCGTGAAGGCCGATGTGCGCGACACCGCCGCCATTCGCGACAGCGTGAAGCAAACGATGGCCGAGTTCGGCCGCATCGACGTGCTGGTCAACAACGCTGGCAGCCTGGTCAAGCGCGTGCCCATCGCCGAGTTCGACGACGCGCTGTTCGACGAGGTGATGCACATCAACGCGCGCTCGGTGCTCGCCTACTGCCGCGAGGTGGTGCCGCTGATGCGCGCGCAGGGCGGCGGCAACATCATCAACGTGACCTCGGTGGCGGCGCGCACCGGCGGCGGCCCGGCCGCGTACCTGTACGCGGGCTCCAAGGGCTTCGTGAGCACCGCGACGCACGGCCTGGCAAAGGAACTGGTGGGCGACCGCATCCGCGTGAACGCGGTGGCGCCGGGCGTCATTCAAACGCCGTTCCAGGACCGCTTTTCGACGCCCGCGATGCTGGAGAACTTCAGGGCCAGCATTCCGATGGGGCGCATCGGCGAGCCCGAGGAATGCGTGGGCGCGTTCCTGTACCTGGCGTCGGAGCAGCTTTCAGGCTACGTCACGGGGCAGGTCATCGAAGTGAACGGCGGGCAGTACATGCCCTGAAGCACGCACGCACGCATGCACGGACAGGTGCACCGAAGCGCGAGCACGGCGAGGACGCCCACAGAGGACGCAGCCAGCATCCCCGGGCCGAAGGATCAGAGATCAACAACGGAGACACAAGACATCATGAAAAGAAGCCAATTCTTGCGCGGCATGGCCGTACTCTCGGCCACCGCCGCCCTCTCGCTGGGCCTGGCCACGCCGGCCGCGGCGCAGGCCGACTTTCCCAGCCGCACCATCGAGCTGCTGGTGCCCTACCAGCCCGGCGGCGGCACCGACGGCCTGGCGCGCGCGTTCGCCGAAGCCAGCCGCAAGCACATCTCGCAGAGCATCGTGATCGTCAACCGCCCCGGCGCGGGCGGCGCCATCGGCTGGACCGAGGTCATCAACGCCAAGCCCGACGGCTACAAGCTCGCGGTGCTCACGGTGGAGCTGCTGACGCTGCCGCACCTGGGCCTGGCCAAGTTCAACTACGACGACTTCCAGCCCATCGCCCAACTCAACGCCGACCCGGCCGCCATCACGGTGAAAGCCGACGCGCCGTGGAACACCATCGAAGAGTTTTTGGCCGCGGCCAAGAAGTCGCCTGAAAGCGTGCGCGTGGGCAATTCGGGCAACGGCTCCATCTGGCACCTGGCGGCCGCCGCGCTGGAAGACAAGACGGGCGCCAAGTTCGGCCACATTCCGTTCCAGGGCGCGGCGCCCGCGGTGCTGGCGCTGCTGGGCGGCCACATCGAGGCGGTGGCGGTGAGCCCGGCCGAAGTCACCACGCATGTGCAGGGCGGCAAGCTCAAGGTGCTGATGGTGATGGCCGACAAGCGCGTGAAGGGCTTCGAGAAGGTGCCCACGGCCAAGGAGCGCGGCATCGACCTGTCGATCGGCACTTGGCGCGGACTGGGCGCACCGAAGAACACGCCACCCGAAGTGATGGCCAAGCTGCGCGAGATCACCGCCAAGACCGCCGCCGAGCCGTTGATGCACGAAGTGATGGACAGGCAGAACCTGGGCTACGTCTACACCGACGGCGCCGTGTTCAAGGAAACGCTGGCCAAGGACAACGTGTACTTCAAGCAGCTGATCACCAAGCTGAACATCAAGCCCTGAGCGCGGTCGCCATGAAAGCCGCCACCATCACCGCCATCGCATCGCTGCTGTGGCTCACCGCCGCTGCAAGCGGCCCGGCCTGCGCCGCGACCTGGGTCTATGTGTCGAATGCGGACAGCCAGAACATCTCGGTGCTCGAGCTCGACCGTGCCCAGGGCGTGCTCAAGCCGGTGCACACGCTCGACGTCGGCGGCACGGTGATGCCGATGGTGGTGAGCCACGACAAGCGCGTGCTGTACGCCGCGCTGCGCTCGCAGCCGTTTCGCGTCACGGCGCTGTCGATCGATGGTGTCACCGGCCAGCTGCGCAAGCTGGGCGAGGCGCCGCTGGCCGACAGCATGGCCAACATCGACCTGGACGCGAGCGGCAAGTGGCTGTTTGCGGCCTCCTACCAGGGCGGGAAGATCACGGTCAACGGTGTCGGCAAGGACGGCACGGTGGGCCCTGTCCACCAGCTGATTCAGACAGGGCCCAACGCGCACGCGATCCATGCGGACGCCAACAACCGCTTCGTGCTGGCCACCAGCCTGGGCGGGGACAACGTGTCCAGCTGGCGCTTCGACGCCGACAAGGGCCTGCTGTCGCCCAACGATCCGCCGCTGACCGCCACCGCCGCCAAGTCGGGCCCGCGCCACTTCGTGTGGGACAAGGCACAGCGCCACGTGTACCTGCTGGACGAGCTCGACGCGGCGCTGCACGTGTATGCGTGGGACGCCGCGCGCGGCACGCTCAAGCTCGAACAGAGCACCACCACGCTGCCCGCCGGCTTCACCGGCAAGCCATGGGCCGCCGACCTGCACCTGACGCCCGACGGGCGCTACCTGTATGCGTCGGAGCGCACGTCGAGCACGCTGTCGACGTTCAAGGTCGATGCCGCCACCGGCCAACTGCAGCCGCTGGGCCAGACGCCGACCGAAAAAAGCCCGCGCGGTTTTGCCATCGACGCCAGCGGGCGCTACCTGATTGCGGCCGGGCAGGAGTCGAACGGCGTCTCGCTGTACGCCATCGACGGCGCCACCGGCGCGCTGGGCAAGCCGCAGCACCTGGACGTGGGCAAGAACCCGAACTGGATCGAGATCGTCGACCTGCCCTGACGGACACCTCGCAACTGAACAGACAAACCAAGGAGACATTCACATGCAACGCAGAACACTCATTCGAACCGCCCTGGCCACCTCGCTGACATCCTCGCTGGCCGCGGGGCTGCCCGCCGCCTTCGCGCAAAGCGGCAACTGGCCCACGGGCAAGGCCATCACCTACCTCGTGCCGTTCCCGGCCGGCGGCACCACCGACGTGCTGGCCCGCCTCATTGCGCAGAAGCTCGGCACCGTGCTGGGCACGAGCGTGATCATCGACAACAAGGGCGGCGCCGGCGGCAGCGTGGGCTCGGAGGTGGGTTCGCGCGCGGCACCCGACGGCTACACGCTCATCGGCGGCACCATCAGCTCGCACGCCATCAACGTGAGCCTGTACCCGAAGATCGGCTACGACCCGCAGAAGTCGTTTGCGCCGGTGACGCTCATCGGCACCAACCCGGTGGTGCTGGTGGTGAACCAGGCCAGCCCCTACAAGACGCTGAAGGACGTGATGGCGGCAAGCAAGGCCAAGTCGGGCGGGCTCTCTTCGGCCTCGGCCGGCACGGGCACCTCGCAGCACCTGGCGCTGGAACTGATGGCGTACAAGTCGGGCGTGAAGTTCACGCACATTCCGTACAAGGGCAGCGGCCCGGCCATCCAGGACGCGATTGGCGGCCAGGTCGACATGATGTTCGACACCACGGTGGTGGCCGGCCCGCACATCCAGAGCGGCAAGCTGCGCGCGATTGCGGTGACCTCGTCCAAGCGCCTGGCCTCGATGCCCGACGTGCCGACGGTGGCCGAGTCCGGCGTGCCGGGCCTGCAAGACTTCGAAGTGGTGTCGTGGCAGGCGATCTTCGTGCCCGCGGGCACGCCGGTGCCGGTGGTCGACCGGCTGCACACCGAGATCCGCACGATCCTGGCCGCGCCGGACATGCAGGAAAAACTCAAGGGCTTCGGCATGGAGCCGGCCGACCTGAGCACCAAGCAGATCGCGGCCTTCCAGAAGGCCGAAGTGGAAAAGTGGGCCCAGGTGATCAAGGCGGCGGGCATCAAGGCCGACTGAGCGAACGCCTGCGCGGGGCCCGCGCTGCGCGTGCACCCAGCGCGTGTGCCTGGCGCAAGCGGGGGGCCGAACCGAGGGAAGCTTCCTACGCCTGCCGCCGGAAGCCCTTTATAGAATGCCCCTCCCACTCCGCATTCCAGGCCCTCCCCACGTGTCCGACCGCTCCGCCGTACTGCCCCAATACCTGTTTCCCAAACAGGCCCTGACCAACTTCGCCGGCTGGGTCGCGGGCAAGGAACGGGGCGCCGTCACCACGTGGATCATCCGGCGCTTCGTGGCCAAGTACGGCGTGAACATGGGCGAGGCGCTGGAGTCGGACATTCACCACTACAAGAGCTTCAACCAGTTCTTCACGCGCGCGCTCAAGCCCGGCGCGCGGCCGTTGGCGCAGGCCGACCTGATCTGCCCGGTGGACGGCGCCATCAGCCAGTTCGGCGCGATCCAGGGCGACCAGATCTTCCAGGCCAAGGGCCACAACTACACCACCACCGCGCTGGTGGGCGGCGACGCCACGCTGGCCGCCAGGTTCGCGCACGGCAGCTTCGCCACGCTGTACCTGAGCCCCAAGGACTACCACCGCATCCACATGCCCTGCGACGGGCGGCTGGTGCGCATGATTCATGTGCCGGGCGAGCTGTTTTCGGTGAACCCGACCACGGCGCGCGGCGTGCCGGGCCTGTTCGCGCGCAACGAGCGCGTGGTGTGCGTCTTCGAGTCGGCGCGCGGGCCCTTCGTGCTGGTGCTGGTGGGCGCCACCATCGTCGGCAGCATGGCCACGGTGTGGCACGGCGTGGTCAACCCGCCGCGCGTGGGCGAACTGCGCGAGTGGAGCTACAACGACCAGCAGATCGACATCCGCAAGGGCGACGAGATGGGCCGTTTCCTGCTTGGCTCGACGGTCGTCATGCTGTTTCCCAAGCGCGCGCTGGCGTTCAACCCGGCATGGGCGCCGGGCCGCGCGATCCGGCTGGGCGAAGCCATGGCCAACGACGTGACGGTCTGACGCGGCCCTTGCCGGCGCTTTGCGGCCCTTGGCGGCCACTTTGTGAGGCTTTGTCTCACAACCCGCATGCAGCATGCCCTGACAGCTATAAAACTAGTAGCACCGCGCGCCTTTGCGCTATAGTGGCCGGCCAACGAAACGGTCCCTGACCCACCACAAGAACACGCGCCATCGGTCGGCCCCCAGGGCCGGTGGCTTGCCCCGCTTCGAGGAGATCATGTCGATGAGTACCAAGGAAAACGCAGCTGTCAGCCAGTTGCTCGCCCTGCTCGAAGCCCGCTACGCACTGCGCGTGCTTTGGGCGCTGCGCGACGGCCATGCGCAAACCTTCCGCCTGCTGCAGGACAGCGTGGGCGGCATCACCCCCAACACGCTGAACACCCGCATCAAGGAACTGCGCGAAGCCGGCCTTGTCGGCCACGGCAGCGACGGCTACAGCCTCACGCTGAGCGGGCAGGACCTGCTCAAGCGGCTGTCCGACCTGCAGGCCTTTGCCGGCAAATGGCAACTGGGCCAGATCAAGAAGGCCGCGGCTCCGGCCGTGCCGCCCGCCTTGGCAGCTTCGACAGTTGCCCCATCCGCACCTGGCGCGGGCGAGCCGCCGGCCCCCGTGGCGGCGCCGGCGCCCACGCCGGCATCGCCCACGGACGACAGCAGCCGCGGCTGAGCGACGACAAGGCTGCCGCACGCGGCCTCGGTAAACTCCGCGCCTTCGATTCCATTTCACACCCCTCGACGCAAGGAGCGTTTCCCATGCCTACCACCCCCTCCGGCCTGCAATACGAAGACACCGAAGTCGGCACCGGCGCTGAAGCCAAGGCCGGCCAGCACGTGCATGTGCATTACACCGGCTGGCTCTACAACGACGGCGTGCAAGGCGCCAAGTTCGACTCCAGCCGCGACCGCAACGACCCGTTCGCTTTCTCGCTGGGCGCCGGCCAGGTCATCAAGGGCTGGGACGAAGGCGTGGCCGGCATGAAGATCGGCGGCAAGCGCACCCTGGTGATCCCCGCGGCCCTGGGCTACGGTGCCCGCGGCGCCGGCGGTGTGATCCCCCCGAACGCCACGCTCAAGTTCGACGTCGAACTGCTCGACGCCCACTGAGCCACCCAAGCCCGGCTCAAAGGCCCGATTCCGGGCCTTTTTCATGTCCGCAAGGGCTTTTTGCCCGCATTTTTTCGCTTGAAATGCCCTGGGCCAGCCCCAAGTGGCTGGCTATCGTTTGTTATTCCGGTTCACACCGGTTCTTTGAAAAATGACTGACCCGCAACAATCCGCACAGAATTCGCAAATGCTGCAAGGCGAGCCCAGCCCCGAAGAACTGGAGGCCGCGCACGCCGCCAACGAAGCCGATGCCCTCGCCGCCCTGGCACAGGCCCAAGGCGAACTGGCTGCACTGCAAGCCAAGAACGCCGAGCTGTCCGACCAGTACCTGCGCGCCCAGGCCGACGTGCAAAACGCCCGCCGCCGCGCCGACGACGAAATCACCAAGGCCCGCAAGTTCGCCGTCGAGGCCTTCGCCGAAAGCCTGCTGCCGGTCACCGACAGCCTCGAAGCCGGCCTGGCCATCACCGACGCCACCCCCGAGCAGATCCGCGAAGGCGCCGAAGCTACGCTGCGACAGCTCAAGAGCGCGCTCGAACGCAACAAGGTGATCGAAGTGGCCCCGGCCGCCGGCACCAAGTTCGACCCGCACCAGCACCAGGCTATCTCGGTGGTGCCGGCCGACCAGGAACCCAACACCGTGGTGACCGTCCTGCAGAAGGGCTACACCATCAACGAGCGCGTGCTGCGCCCGGCGCTGGTGACGGTCAGCGCGCCCAAGTGAGCGCGCCCCGCACATCGGCACACAAGATCCCCACAGGAAATCCCCGCTTCATCCCTTGAATCGCGCCGGGTTATCCACAAGTTCATAACAACATATTTTTCAGGCTTTCAGGAGTAATTCAACATGGCAAAGATCATCGGCATCGACCTCGGCACCACCAACTCTTGCGTGTCGATCATGGAAGGCAACACCACGCGTGTGATCGAGAACTCGGAAGGTGCGCGCACCACGCCGTCGATCGTCGCGTACCAGGAGGACGGTGAAGTCCTCGTCGGTGCCTCGGCCAAGCGCCAGGCCGTGACCAATCCCAAGAACACGCTGTACGCGATCAAGCGCCTGATCGGCCGCAAGTTCGAAGAAAAAGAAGTGCAGAAGGACATCGACCTGATGCCGTACACCATCGCCAAGGCCGACAACGGCGACGCATGGGTCGAAGTGCGCGGCAAGAAGATGGCCCCGCAACAGGTCAGCGCCGACATCCTGCGCAAGATGAAGAAGACCGCCGAAGACTACCTCGGCGAAACCATCACCGAAGCCGTGATCACGGTGCCCGCGTACTTCAACGACGCCCAGCGCCAGGCCACGAAAGACGCCGGCCGCATCGCGGGCCTGGACGTCAAGCGCATCATCAACGAGCCCACCGCTGCAGCCCTGGCCTTCGGCCTGGACAAGCAGGACAAGGCCGACCGCAAGATCGCCGTGTATGACCTGGGCGGCGGCACCTTCGACGTGTCGATCATCGAAATTGCGGACGTCGACGGCGAGAAGCAGTTCGAAGTGCTGTCGACCAACGGCGACACCTTCCTGGGCGGCGAAGACTTCGACCAGCGCATCATCGACTACATCATCGGCGAGTTCAAAAAGGAACAAGGCGTCGACCTGGGCAAGGACGTGCTGGCCCTGCAGCGCCTGAAGGAAGCCGCTGAAAAGGCCAAGATCGAACTGTCGAACAGCGCGCAGACCGACATCAACCTGCCCTACATCACGGCCGATGCCTCGGGTCCGAAGCACCTGAACATCAAGCTCACCCGCGCCAAGCTCGAGAGCCTGGTCGACGAGCTGGTCGAGCGCACCATTGCGCCTTGCCGCCTGGCCATCAAGGACGCCGGCATCAGCGTGAACGACATCAACGACGTGATTCTGGTCGGCGGCATGACCCGCATGCCCAAGGTGCAGGAAAAGGTGAAGGCCTTCTTCGGCAAGGAACCGCGCAAGGACGTGAACCCCGACGAAGCCGTGGCCGTCGGCGCCGCCATCCAGGGCCAGGTGCTCTCGGGCGACCGCAAGGACGTGCTGCTGATGGACGTGACCCCGCTGTCGCTCGGCATCGAGACGATGGGCGGCGTCATGACCAAGATGATCACCAAGAACACCACGATCCCGACGAAGTTCGCACAGACCTTCTCGACCGCGGAAGACAACCAGCCCGCAGTGACCATCAAGGTGTTCCAGGGCGAGCGCGAAATTGCCTCGGGCAACAAGGCGCTGGGCGAGTTCAACCTGGAAGGCATTCCGCCGGCAGCGCGCGGCACGCCGCAGATCGAAGTGAGCTTCGACATCGACGCCAACGGCATCCTGCACGTGGGCGC
>NNBV01003245.1_pt1 | contig 12116 bp, 11 predicted proteins | sample 1173771 | NCBI WGS metagenome assembly NNBV01 (sample SAMN07173938, study PRJNA388173) | plant metagenome | isolation source: symbiotic tissue sample KVS11 | place: Norway: Troms, Kvaloya island
GTCAGGGGTAGTGCAACCACATGATGCCTGCACATTAGTGATCACCATTGGCACCGCGCCTTTGTTGGTGAACTTAAACTCGTGCGTAACGGGTACGCCTTGTTTCACTTTTCCGAAATCATAATTCTGAGAATCGAAAGCGGCTACTGCCAATACTGCCGGTGCTGCCTTTTCCGGAGCCGCTACCTGAGCAAAGCCGACCTTAGCAAATACTGCTAATGCCACTAAAAAGAGTAATTTTTTCATTTTCTATTCAATTTTGGTTTAAACTTAATTGGTTTCACTGAACGATACAAACGTCTTACAAATATCCGTCCATTGCTGTTAACAAAGACCTAAAAGATGTTAATGTCTTGTTAAACCCCACATTGGCAGTCAAAACCTGTATCTGGCCGGTATAAATACTCGTTACCTTTACAAAGTGAGCCGCTCCACCCTACGAATTATCATTATTCTGGCAGCCATCAGCATTGTCGGAATCACATTTACGCAGGTTTACTGGGTACGCAAGGCGCTGGAAGTTCGCGAAAACCAGTTTTACCGTGATGTAAATTCTTCGCTGGGCAACGTGGCGCGGAAAATATTTGAAATCAACCAGACTCCTTCTTCCGCCAACAACCCGGTGAACCAGGTTTCGAGCAATTATTTTACAGTGATGATCAATGGGCCGATTGATGCCAGCCTGTTGGAGTTTTTATTGAAAACAGAATTCGAAAAAAAGAATGTAACGGCCGATTTTGAATACGGTATCTACGACTGCTCAGAGAAATGCATGGTGGGGGGAAATTACATCTCACCAAAAAAAGGAAAAACAGTAGCCAACTTTCCGCAAGCACCACAGCTTAAAAACGATGGCTATTATTTTGCCGTAATCTTTCCTTCCATTGAAGCAAATCTTATTAGTCAGATGGGAATATGGGGGTTTTCATCTGCCGTATTGCTGGTCGTGATTTTCTTTTTTGTGTACACACTGTTGGTGATTTTGAAACAACGAAGACTCTCTGAAGTTCAGAAAGATTTTATCAACAACATGACGCACGAGTTTAAAACACCTATTTCTACCATTGCTATCTCGGCCGAAGTTTTAAAAAACCCAAACATCATTCACACCCCTGAGCGACTGCTTAATTACGTTACCATTATTCAGAATGAAAATCATCGCTTAAAGCAACAGGTGGAGCGCGTGTTGCAGATGGCGCGCCTGGATAAAGAAGATATTGGATTAAAGAAAGAGCAGGTTGATATTCATGAATTGATTTGTGAGGCGGTGAAAAACATCACTCCTTCATTGCAATCCAGGAACGGAAAAATCAATCTTGATCTCAATGCCATGCACAACATGGTATCGGTTGACCGGCTTCATTTCACAAATGTGTTTTATAACCTGTTGGATAACGCGATCAAGTACAACCAATCAGCACCGGAAATAATGATTCGCACCCGTGTGGAGAACAAACTGCTGCTTATCTCCGTTTCAGATAATGGAATTGGCATCAGTGCAGAAAATCACAAAAAGGTATTTCATAAGTTCTATCGCGTGCCCACCGGAAACATTCATGACGTGAAAGGCTTTGGAATAGGATTGAACTACGTGAAGCTTATTGTAGAGAAACATGAAGGCAAGGTTTCGCTGCAAAGCAATTCAGACACAGGCTGCACGTTTACTATTGAGATTCCATATATCAGTTGACCCCCAAAACTATTCAACTATGTCGAAACGAATTTTACTGGTAGAAGATGATCCTGGTTTAGGTTTTGTGATTAAAGATAACCTGGCCATGAAAGGCTATGAGGTCACGCTGTGCGCGGATGGTGACGAAGGCCAGAAAACGTTTCATCAAAATACATTTGACCTCTGTATATTCGATGTGATGATGCCAAAGAAAGATGGCTTCTCATTAGCTGAATCGGTGCGTGAAACGAACAAAGAAGTCCCTATTCTTTTTGTGACGGCCAAATCCATGATTGAAGATAAGATTGCAGGCTTTACTGCGGGTGGCGATGATTACATCACCAAGCCATTCAGCATGGAAGAATTATGCCTTCGTATAGAAGTCTTTTTAAGACGTTCCGGCAGTACTTCACAAAAAGGAGAAACATTTCAATTGGGTCAATACAGTTTTGATAGCCATAATTTTGTGCTTTCCAATGCTACCGGCTCAAAGCCATTGACGCAGAAAGAAGCCGAAGTATTGAAATTGCTTTGTGTTAATAAAGACAGAGTACTTAAGCGCGAAGAAATACTGAAAGCAGTGTGGGGCGATGATGATTACTTCATGGGCCGCAGTATGGATGTATTTATCTCAAAGCTGCGCAAGTATCTGAAAGAAGATCCGGGTGTACAGATTGTCAATTATCACGGTGTCGGATTCCGGCTGGAATTCTAGCTCCTGTTTCAAAATAAAATTCTCCTTCTAAGCCAGCACTTCGTGCAATACCTGCACCGAACGCGCATCTCCAAAGCCATCGATGTGGCTGGAATAAAAACGGATCAGCGCATCCAATAAGTTCTTACGGGAAGCGGAAGGGATGGAATTAAGGAAAAACACATCTGAATCCAGCAGTTCTTTCAGAATCATCTCTTCCTGCACATTCACCAACCTTCCGCCCAACACTTCATGGATATTTTGCGGGCCAAATCCCAAATACCTGCTTAGCTGAATCAGGAAGGTAAGATGAAAATTTTCAACACGCTCTTCCAACTGATCGAGTGTCATCATTGAACGCACGAGAAACTCGCACAACTCAGCTGTGTGACTTTCTTCTTTGATGCATTTATTTATTATTTCATTAATAAACATGGCAATGGAAGACTTGCGTACATCTCTGTTCAGCGTTTGATAGGGATACAGGCATCGCACTTCCTTGATGCGCATGATGCTTGCATTCTCACGGTGATATACAACTAGATCAAGCAGTGTAAGGGGTTGGTATAAGGCGATTTTACTTCTCGGAGAATTGCTTCGTACTCCATTTACGATATAACTCTGCAAACCAAAAAGCGCTGTAAAAATATTGACGATGATCGATGTCTCTCCGTATTTGGTATAGCGAAAAACGATTCCTTTGGTTTTATGAAGCATGCGTTTCGTTAAAAGTTAATCGTAATGCTAATGACCTGTCCACCTCTTTCACTTTTAACGGTTAACTATTAACTCTTAACCTCACCGCGGTTACTCATACCTTCTACAAACGACTTACGATTGCGTGCTTCATACTTATCTTTTTCTCCCAGCATCACCTGGGCACTGTTTTCATTAAGGCGATAAGAGAAAGAAGCAAGCTCTCCGGTTTGAGTACAGATCGCATGCACTTTGGTTACAAATTCGGCCACCGCCAACAGATAGGGCATCGGCCCAAACGGCTTCCCTTCAAAATCCATATCCAGTCCGGCAACGATAACACGTTTACCAGCGTTGGCCAGTTGATTGCATACATCGACAATTGCAGGATCAAAAAACTGTGCTTCATCGATACCGACTACATCACAATCACCGGCCAGCAATAAAATATCTCCGGCAAACTGCACCGGCGTTGATCGTATCTCACGCGCAGCATGTGATACAATTTTCTCTTCGTGGTAACGCTTATCAATGGCGGGCTTAAAAATCTCCACTTTCTGCTGGGCAATCAATGCACGGTTGAGCCTGCGGATTAATTCTTCCGTCTTACCTGAAAACATGCAGCCACAGATCACCTCAATCCACCCGCTCCTTCCCTGCCGGTCTTTACTGCCTAAATGGGGTTCGATAAACATAGATGCAAGTTATTAATTTGAAAACCGTATCGATTTGAAAGTTTGAAAATGAATCGTGTAATCAAACATGATCACCTGCAAGCCGAAAGTGGGTGAATCAATATACCTTTAATCTGAATAATGGAGATGAGGAAGTTTATATTCATCGGCGACCCGGATGACGATCTCACCCAAAGCCCTTGACTGACAAGCCAATCGCTCATTATCCGCCAGTTGTCTTTGCTCCCGGTACCTGATTTCAACAGGGCTAACAGAGCTCAGGTTTTCCATCCCTTTCAGCACAATCATCTTGCACGTGGTGCACCTGCCTTTTCCTCCGCAGGCGTGCATCCAGTCGATTCCGCTTTCATGCAGCAGTTTCAAAATGCTGGTTCGGCTATCCTGGCTTATAACTTCCTTTTCTGCAAGGTTTTCTATCGTTATCTTTACCATTTGGCGGGCAACTTAGCGCAACCCGTGGCGTTTTACAAATACCTAAAAGCTAAATAACGGATGGACGAACGATTAAGCCTAAAGGCAGTTGATGATTATAGCGATGACTTTTCTTCGAAAGTGACTGCCTCTTTCTTTTCCAGTAAAGAGTTTATCACCGGGCCGGAGATCCTCAAGCTTTGTGCACTACCACAAGTCAATCTTTTTGTCATTCGTGAACTGCTGCACGCATGGAAACATGAAGGGCAAAAACTAAGAAGTCCTTACTTTGATTACAATCATCCTGAAGTGGCAGAGTCACTGACCAAGTTTCAGAACCTGCTCTCCAACCACATCTCGATCACAAAAGAAAATTTTCAGCCACTGCTTAAGAAGGCGGTGAGCCGTACCTTGTATTTAATTGTTAACCCTTACGATTTCTTTTCTGATTTACTGGATAACTCCAGGCAAACCGAAGAGCTAAAGAACGAAATCAAATACCTGAAGATCAACAAGCCCCCGCTTGAACGACTGGTGCAACGCCTGGAAGAAAAGAAGCAAACGGAAATCAGTGGCAATGAAGGTTTCGGTTTGCTCGATACGATCCTGGAAGAAGTGAACTTCACTCCTGAAGATCCGGAAGAATACCTGCGCTTGTTCTCGGAGATTGCTCCTCTTTCATTGGAAAAACTGTACGAACAGAGGCAGGAAATTCCTGTAGCGGTACCCACTCTGAAGCCTCCGGTTATTACAGCCCCTCCTGCTACGCCAGTGGTGCCTAAGCAGATGGAGATCCCTGTAAAAACAGAGCCGAAGAAAGAAGTGAAACAACCACAACCTGTTTCATCTAATGGCTTTGGGCGGATAGGTCGTATCAAAGACCACCTGACTATCAATCAAAAATTCATGTTCACCAAAATACTTTTCAATGGTGACTTTGAAATTTTCACAGAAGCAATTGATCGCCTCGATACATTAGATAACATAAAACAAGCCTATCAGTATCTGGAGCAAAACTACCCCGAGTGGGATCGTGAAAGCGAAGAGTACGAAGAGTTTATTGAACTCGTACAGAAACGTTTCGTATAATTTAATTGGCGGATAGCTCAGATACGTTGCAGTACCTGGCTTCGGTGTGCGTCCAGCTTAAGTAATACAAAGAGCAGGATAGTGAAGGCAAGCAACGATGACCCGCCATAGCTGAAAAACGGAAGAGGAATACCTATTACAGGAAACAATCCTACGGTCATGGCTATGTTCACAGCAAAGTGAAAAAAGAAAATACTGGCTACTCCATACCCATACGCCCGTGCAAAGCGATTCTTCTGCCGCTCAGCAATAAAGATCACGCGTAGAAGCAGCGCCACAAATAATCCGATCACCATCAGACTTCCTACCCAACCCCATTCTTCACCAATGGTACAGAAAATAAAATCGGTACTCTGCTCGGGTACAAAGTCAAACTTAGTCTGAGTTCCTTCCAGGAAACCCTTACCGAAGAAACCACCGCTACCAATAGCAATTTTTGATTGCGTTACATTCCATCCAAAACCCAGGGGATCAGAATCAGGATTGATCAATGCCTTCAACCGGTTTTGATGATGCTGAGGAAGCACATTGTTAATTACATAATCAACGCTTTCAATTACCAGCGAAAGCATGACCGCTCCGGCAGTGAGCAGCACAATTCGTTTTATTTTGCGCTTACCGAAAAAGATAACCACCACCAGCACCACTGCAACACCAATATGTAAATAGATCTGATTGCTGATTAATAGCGTAAGTATAAAGATCACAGCAGAACACAAGCCCACAATGATTAAAAAAGGAGACATCCCTTCACGATAAAATACGACAAGGAATGAAGCAAACACCATGGCCGTGCCAAAATCCTTTTGCAAAAAAATCAAGGCAATGGGAGCACACATCAGCGCAAACACTGATGCCTGGCTTCGCATATTATCCATACGAAAGCCAACGCTGCCAATGAACTTGCCGATGGCCAAGGCAGTAGCGACCTTGGCAAATTCGGAAGGTTGAATTCCAAACATACCAACACCTAACCAGTTTTTATTACCACCCACCTCTTTACCTATGATGGGAACCAGGAACAGGAGGAAAAGCGCTACTCCGAAAATGACATAAGCAAACGCTTCATAAAAGCGCATGTCGATGACAATAATGCCAAGAATTAAAACTCCGGATATCACGATAAACATCAGCTGCTTACCGGGATTATAACTGATATCAAAAATAGACAGCCCATCAAAATAGACAGCGGCATAGATATTTACCCAGCCCATCGTAATCAAGGCGAGGTATAATCCTATGCTGTACCAGTCCAGCTTACCCGATATGTCGTCTTCCCTTCTCAATACAAAAATTTTCCTTTTAAAACGTAGTCTTCTATCATTGGTCTGTTTGTCTGACCGAGTAAATATTTCTCAATCATTAAACTGGCAATCGATGCGGCCGCCCGTCCACCTGCGCCTGCATCTTCCACATAAACTGAGATCGCAATTTTAGGATTATCACGGGGGGCAAAGGCAATGAACACCGCGTGATCAGGTAATGGCTTATTCTGTACTGTTCCTGTTTTGCCACACACAATGATATCTTTCAGCTTGGCGCGATACGTTGCCGTACCCCCATCCACCACTGCCTGCATAGCATCTACTGCTATTTCAAAGTAGGCCGGATCAATGGTGGTATAATGCTTTTCAGAATACTTAGCTACTGGCTTGCCATCCTTGCCAATTCCTTTTACCAAATGAGGTATATAATAATAGCCACGGTTTGCTATGGTGGCAGCAAAGTTGGCCATCTGTATGGGCACAACTAAATTTTCACCTTCACCAATGGCGATAGAATAAATGTTTGAAAACTTCCAAGGGCGGCCTCCATACAAACGATCATACAATGCAGGTGAAGGAACCAATCCTCCCTTTTCATTGGGTAGGTCAATACCTAAGCGTGCTCCAAATCCAAAACTTTTAATATGCTTATCCCACTCTTCCAACCCCACACGTGTGTCTTTGAATGGGTCATTGACTTTACCTTGATTTAACATTCTTCGCAGTACTCCATGAAAATAGGGATTGCACGAGTTGGCGATCGCTCCGCGTAGATCTTCATTGCTGTGTGGCCCATGGCAATTAATAATAGAACGATCACAACGAATACGCGTCTCGGGAGTAATCACGCCTTCTTGTAAAGCAGTCATGGCCTGGGCTATTTTAAAAATAGAACCAGGTCGATATTGCGCCATCAAAGGCCGGTTGAAAAGCGGCTTTAGTGTATCGGTGCTTATCTGCACGAAGTTGCTGCTATAATTTTTTCCTGATAACAGATTGGGATCATAAGTAGGGCCTGATACCAGTGAAAGAATTTCACCTGATGAGGGTTCTATTGCTACAATACTTCCTGCTTTTCCATTCATCAGGTATTCAGCATAGCGTTGCAGATCAAGATCAATACCTGTAATTAAATCCTGACCGGGAACAGACAGTGTATCATAGGCCCCATTGTTGAAAGAACCTTTTTCAATTCCCTTCACATTACGAAGGGTGAAACGGATACCTCGTTTGCCACGAAGTTGCTCTTCATAGAATGCTTCAATACCACTCTGCCCGATATAATCCCCTTGCTTGTATATACCTGACTTATCTTTCTCCAACCTGTTCTTGCTGATCTCGCTCACATAGCCTAGAGCATTGGCTAGTGAGGGCACCGTATACGAGCGCGTAGTTCTGGCCTGAATATAAAAACCGGTGAACTCATCGAGGTGATCCTGTACCCTGGCAAAATCAACATTGGAAAGCTGGTCAATAAAAAGCGTAGGCTTGAAGCGCGAATATTCTTTGCGCCCCTTCATCTCTTTAAATTTCTTTCTCAGCTCTTCGCGCGATATCTGGAACACATCGCAAAACCGGGCAGAGTCAAAGTTTTTAACTTCGTTGAGGATAACATCAATATCAAACTCCGGAGTATTATAAACGATCAGTTTTCCTGTGCGGTCTTTGATTAATCCGCGGAAAGGGTATTCCACCTGAGGAAGCACGGCATTACTGTTAGCCAGATCGGCATACTTGTTACTGAGTACCTGTATGGTGAACAGCTTGACCAGGAAGATAAACCCGATCAATACGATAATGACCTGAATAATTTCTTTTCTGCCTTCGTTCATCGTCTTCTTCCGGAAGTAAAGTATTGCAACAACACCATTACCGTCATCGTGAAAAACAAACTACCAATCACCTTGAGCATGGTGAACCAGAACATAGAAAAACCACCTGCCTCTACAAAGAAGAGAATAACGTGGTGCAAAAACACGAGCGGCATGGTGTAAACCAAAAACCACTGCACTCCATTTACAGCCAGCGTTGGCCCTTCACCGGCATCATAGCCGCCCTGCGGAGTGATGGAATGAAGCCAGTAATTACGGGCGTAGGCCACTACGATTAACGCCAAAGCATGCATACCCAAACTGTCATAAAATATATCAATACAAAAGCCCAGTAGAAAAGCCGCTACCATCAATAGAAGATTGTTCGTTTCGATAGGAAGCAGCAGAATAAAAGCAACGTAGAGGAAGCAGAAAGAAGTATTGAACAGCACTAATTTTTTCAACAATAATACCTGCAGCAGCAGATAAACGAAGAAAGAAATAAAATGAATGATCCCGTTACGACTCATTTTGGCTCTCCAATAGTTTTTATTTCCAACGAATCTTTCTCCTGCTTCAGATTACTTCTCACCACATTAACAAAAGCCAGCTTACTGAAGTCTTGTGCCAGCTCTACTTTAATATCCCAGAACAATGCCTCTTCCTTCAGGTTCACTTCTTTGATGATACCCACAAAAATCCCTTCCGGAAAAACAGCATTATAGCCCGAAGTGATCACGGTATCGCCAACCACTGGGGTAACGTGGCGCGGAATATATTTAAGACCAATGATGCGAGGATCAGTTCCTTCCCATTGTGCGGTGCCGAAATGTTGTGTCCGCTTGATCACGCTGGAAACCTGCTCGTCTACATTGAGCAGTGAGATAAGGACAGCATAATGTTCTGAAACCGACTTTACCTTACCTACTGCTCCTGCTGAACTGATTACCGCCATGCCTGGCTCCAGCCCCACGTTCTTTCCTTTATTAATAGTAATGTAATTCTTGAAAAGGCTTACCGAGTTGTTCACCACCCTGGCACTGATATAGTCGTAACGATTGACTACGGCAATGTCTTTGATCTTCATCACCTCAAGCGCATACATACTTTGATTGCGTTGTTCCAGCTTTGCCCTAAGAGCAGCGTTTTCTTCCGCCAGCTCATCATTGATGCCTCGCAGTGAAAAATACTCGCGCACACCATGAGAGAAGCCAATGATATTGGCGGCAAGTTGATTCGATGAGTTAAAAAATTTCGTGCTCTGATATTGGTTGTTTTCCACAACCAGCCAGGCACAAAACAATTCAAGTACTAAAAAGGTGAAGAATGCCCTGTATTGATAGACAAAGTTGAGCAGCCGTTCCATCTATGTCATTAACACCTTGCGATAATGATTCAGATTTTTCAACGCTGCCCCAGTGCCACGTACCACAGCACGAAGCGGATCATCAGCAACATGAATAGGCAATTTCGTCTTCAATGAAAGACGCTTGTCAAGGCCACGCAACATGGCGCCACCACCTGTGAGGTAAATACCACGTTCGTAGATATCGGCAGAAAGCTCTGGCGGAGAAAGTTCCAATGCTTTCAGAACTGCTTCCTCCAGTTTGGAGATCGACTTATCCAAAGCAAAAGCTACTTCGCTGTATGAAATCTTAATTGTTTTTGGGATACCTGTCATCAGGTCGCGGCCACGGATTTCAAAATCTTCCGGACCGTCATCAAGCTCCGTCAATGCCGAACCGACTTCAATCTTCACCCGTTCAGCTGTTCTTTCACCTATAAGCAGGTTGTGTTGTCTGCGCATGTAATCTAGGATGTCCCTGTTGAAGGTATCACCGGCAATGCGGATCGACTGATCACACACAATACCCGAAAGGGCAATGACAGCAATATCGGTAGTACCTCCGCCAATATCTACAATCATGTTACCGATAGGTTGTTCGATATCAATTCCAATTCCTATAGCAGCAGCGATAGGTTCATGAATCATGTATACTTCTTTTGCGTTGGCATGCTCGGCGGAGTCACGTACAGCGCGTTTTTCTACTTCTGTAATCGCCGAAGGAATACAGATCACCATTCGCAGGGAAGGTGGGAAGAGACGTTTGCCTGTATCGATCATCTTGATCAGGCCACGAATCATCATCTCGGCAGCATGGAAGTCGGCGATTACACCTTCTTTCAGCGGACGGATGGTTTTAATATTCTCGTGTGTCTTCTCATGCATCTGCATGGCTTCGCGACCAATTGCCAGCACCTTGCCCGTTGTTTTATCAAGTGCAATGATGGATGGCTCGTCTACGACTACCTTGTCTTTATGGATGATGAGTGTATTTGCTGTGCCGAGATCGATAGCAACATCACTGGTAAAGAAATCAAAAAATGCCATTCGGTGAGTCCTCCTCTAAGATGGTTTAAAAGTTGGCTCGAAATTACAGAAATAATCGGGTGAATTTTTAATGAAAGCAACCTAAAAACTTACACGACAACAGAAATACAAAAACAGATCAATGTTTGAAATGCCGGAAGCCTGTGAAGACCATCGCCATGTCATGCTTGTCGCAGAAGTCAACAGAGTCCTGATCTTTAATAGAACCTCCGGGTTGAATCACTGCTTTGATACCTTGTTGGTGAGCAATCTCCACACAATCGGGAAAAGGAAAGAATGCATCGGATGCCATCACTGCTCCAGTAAGACTGAAGTTGAATGCAGCGGCCTTCTCAATTGCCTGCTTCAATGCATCTACACGACTGGTTTGTCCTACTCCGCTTGCCAGAAGTTGTCCGTCTACAGCAAGAATAATCGTGTTGGACTTGGTGTGCTTACATATTTTGCTTGCAAACAATAATGCTTTGACTTCCGAATCAGAAGGAGAAAGCTTTGTCATTACTTTCAGATCTTCTTTGCCATCGGTCTTCCAGTCAGCATCTTGCTCAATCATTCCGTTGAGAAGCGTCTTCACTTGTTTCGCGGAAGTGAGCTGCTGCTTTTGCTTCAATATGATCCTGTTCTTTTTCGATTTCAATAATTCCAGTGCCTCTGAAGTATACTCAGGCGCGATCAGTATTTCAAAAAACAGTTTATTGATTTCTTCGGCCGCAGCCAGATCAATCGTTTTGTTAGAAGCAAGTACGCCACCAAAAGCAGAAGTCGTATCGGCAGCAAAAGCTTTGAGATAAGCTTCTTTCACGGAGGAAGCTGTAGCAACACCACATGCATTGGTATGTTTGATAATGACAAATGCATTTTCACCTTCAAACTCTTTCACGAGTTGAACTGCAGCATCTACATCCACCAGGTTGTTATATGAAAGTTCTTTGCCGTTAAGCTGATCAAACAATCCATCCAGATCGCCAAAGAAGACACCCTTTTGATGAGGATTTTCTCCATAGCGCAATGTTTTACCTTTTTGCACACTGGCTTTGAAGCTTGGAATATTTTGTTCCTGGTTGAAGTAATTAAAGATGGCTCCATCATAATGGGAGGTCACATCAAAAGCCAACGCTGCAAACCGCTTGCGATCAGAAAGATCGGTAGAGCAGTTTTTCTCTTTCAACAATTCCAGTACTTCCGCATATTGATTGCGTGAAGACACAATCAATACATCATTCAGATTTTTTGCCGCTCCGCGAATGAGCGATATTCCACCAATATCAATCTTCTCTATAATGTCTTCTTCGCTTCCTCCTTTGGCTACGGTCTCTTCAAAGGGATAAAGATCAACGATTACTAAGTCGATAGGAGCAATTTTATAATCCTTGGCCTGGCTCACATCGCCT
>NNBV01002276.1_pt1 | contig 12108 bp, 14 predicted proteins | sample 1173771 | NCBI WGS metagenome assembly NNBV01 (sample SAMN07173938, study PRJNA388173) | plant metagenome | isolation source: symbiotic tissue sample KVS11 | place: Norway: Troms, Kvaloya island
GAGCTGATGCTTTTACGGGCATAGCAAATCAATTCAGACGCATAACTTAAATAAATATATTTAAAGATGGCGAGGTTGCCTTCATTCAGGCCCTGAAGCAGTTCAGCTTCCGAATATGGAAGTAGTGCTTTCATATTAAAATATCAGGTGAGAGTGTCAGACTAAAATCACGGGATGTATCACTGTAGTCCGATGGAAGAACACAGAAATTTAAACACTGATCCCATTGATTTACAAGCTTCATCATCCACTACCTATTGTTAATCAAAACCAGGAATCAATTTCATAAAATGAACGACCCTTTTTAGCTGATCAAATGCTTAGTTATTACTAAGCATAATAGTAATGATCTTTTTCCTATTTGCAAAGGATCATGTCAAAAAAATCAAAATTCGAAATTGCTGTTATTGATGAGGTGAGGAAAACCCGTGTTGCCAATGGTTACACACAAGATGACCTTGCCGAGTTTCTTAATGTATCCAGAGGTTTTATCGGGCAGATTGAAAGCCCCAAGTCAGAAAGCAAGTATAACCTGGACCATCTTAATCAACTGGCGATTGCCATGAAATGTTCTCCTAAAGATTTTATGCCTTTAAAGGCTTCCAAATAATCTTTTCTCTTCTTTATCATTTCGTGAATTAGTACTCCCCGTTCAAATACGATTTATTTATTGTCCGCGGGAGGCTTAATGGAATGTAAAAGTCTTCGTATTGCATAGCCGTCGATTAGAATCAGTTAGTTGAGACGTTTGCTGTGAGCGAGCTGATGAAAGATGTACCTCGTTGCGCGGAAAATAAATGTGTCGCATTGTTCAAGCGTGCAGGCCGCGCTAAAGAAATTCATTGACTGTTCCAGGCGCCAGCGCCTGGAACAGTCAATGAATTCATAAATACGTGTCTTTGTACAACGCGCAATGAAAGATGAACCTTACAAAGCAGCTGGGTCAGCACTTCCCATTATTGCTAATGACAAGTATGGGATAAAAATTGAATTTCTCTGATACTACGTATTCCGGATGCTTCATTTTAATAATTATCCCATGATTATGATTCTCTAAGATTATAGCAATACGCTAGTTAAAGACTCTTAGTAGGATGACAACTCATCATAAGGCTTCACTGATTTCATAAACAAAAAAAAAGATTCTCAATCACCAGGTGTTTTTAACTCTCTGGATGACTTAGAGTATGTAAATCAAAATATACACTGATGTCAATCGCTACGAAAATAGCAGCGGCTATTATTTGTCTTTATTCATTGCCAGCAAAAAGTCAGATCAATCCGCCTGTCAAGTGGGCAACTGCCATCACTCAACAATCTTCCAGTGAGATGTTGTTATTGATCACGGCAGATATGGCACCCGGCTGGCACTTGTATTCTCAATACATAAAAGAAGGTGGCCCTCAACCCACGACAATACTACTGAATAAAGATTCCGGCTTTGAATCCATTGGCAAAGCCATTGAAAAAGGAAAGAAGGAAACCTACTATGATGACATCTATGAAATGGAGATTACCTCTTTCTCAGAAAAAGTGCAGTTTCAACAGAAAGTCAAAATCAATCAATACGCTGATTTACTTACCGGCTATGTCAATTACATGATGTGTAATCATGAAGTGTGTGTACCCAATCAACATAAGTTTGTTATAGAGGCAAAGCAATTGAAAAGAAAACCATAACTCCGTTCACCATAAACATTCAGAGCCGGATCGTCTTGGAAAAAGTTTAGAAGCTAAACTTTTTTTGGGGGGGATTAGGTGAAGCAAGGCATCCGGCTTCTGAATTCTTTTCCCATTCGTATTCGCTGGAGTTGTCTACTTCAGTTAGTGACCCTGCATCCTTTACCTGTTACGATATAATGACCCGGCACGGGTGTAGTCAGGTCTAAACCTGCAGCTATTGTGATTACCCTGATCAGTTGATCTACTTTATATCCTTTGCTGAAGCTTCCTGTAAAGTGGCAGGCAGTCTTATCTGAACTACTGCGTTGAATGGTTATTTTATATTTCCGCTCCAAGGCATTGAAAATGGAATCATAGGAAGAATTGGTGTAAATGACATCTTCAACGAGTTGTAAATCATAATAGATGACACGATGAAAGGGTGGCCACTCCATGCTGTAGGCCATAATAGTCATCGTACTTATTGAAAACAGAGTGCTTACCAGCATGCGCTTCATCGACCTGATCATGCGTTTCCTTATTTTAATTTTACGAATGCTTTCACCGAACGTGTGAAGGCCATTATAGAAAGACGCGTCATCCACCTGCGCACTGTTGTCAGCAAATGATTGCCTAAATTTCTTAAGGTCATCAAATTCCTTTTTGTGATTGCTATCACTATCGATCCACTCCTGCAATTCCTGCTGTTCGCCCAGAGAAGCTTCACCGGAAAGTACCTTGTCGATGAGTATTGATTTGTTCATACGATGTATGTAGTCTAATGAGTTACATTGTATTCTGAAAAAATGATTTCACCCTATGTTCAATGATGAAAATATTTTTCAGAATGATTGTTATCACATGCACTTGATTAATAAATCAGCGACCGGTATTGCCTGAGCGTCTTATAGCTTTTGGTCACACGCGCTTCCACCGTCTTTACGGATATGCCTAGCTCTTGAGCAATCGCTTCGTTTTTCATCCCTTGGTAGAACTTCATGGTGAGGCACACACGCTCTTCGGCAGGCAGTGTGGACACAATACGCCAGATGGTTTTATTTCTGCTTATCAGAAATTGCTCCAGTTCCTGAACGTATGCCGTAAAGTCTCCGGATAGTTCGTGTATATCCTGATGAGCATGCCGGATGGCTTTGTTGAAATGCTTAATTGAATTATTGATGACGATGGTGACCAGGTATTGCCAGATCAGAAATCCCTCTCTTTCAATGATCCATTCTGATCGTTCGTATAATTTGATAAGGGCATCCTGAACGATATCTTTGGATGCCTCATGATCGTGGGTACGCGCTTCCGATATTTTAAGCAAGGTTTTGAAGCAATGGTAGTAAAGATGATCCATTGCCTTATCGGTCCATGACAGTAAAAGCTTTCTTAACTGTTTATTGTCTGTTACATCTACCATTTATTGATACTTACATGTTATCATATATTTGGTTGGGTTAATCCAAGATAATAAAACGTTATGTTATCACACGCGAAAAAAAACTGATTTACTTACATGACTACTTTTTTAATTATTGAGCGATCATCAAACGGGTGAAACAATGAGTTTCACCTGATAGCTGTTTCTTAATGAATGAAATTAAAAAGGAATAAGAAACAAGAGGAGCGATAAGCATTACCACAGGATAAGTGATTTATTATCTCATGATAATATCTTTTCATACCTGAAACACGATAAGTGTTAGGATTGATTTTCTTACCTGCAGTCCCGAATTATTTCTTCCCGGTCAAACACAATTTATCTATTGTCCGAGAAAGTCCTAATGCCACCATAGATTGAATAAGCAGGCCTTGGTTTCAGCTCTGTTTTTATCGTGATCGCTGGCGATCACAATAAAAACAGAGCTTCTTTTGCGCGACTACACCATTTCTATAAAATGCCTTCCGTACAGCGCGCAATGAAGGATGAACTTTACAAACTAGCCGGGTAATTTCTCTCTATTGATTATGACAATTATAGGATTGCCTGCATCCCGTTAGAAAGGGGAACAGATGCATTATCGCATAAATACCGGCAACCACTTATGAATAGTGCTCTCTGAGGGGTTACCTAAAATTTTCATAAAAAAGAATCCATTGAAACGGGTTACCAGGGTAAGCTTATTACATTAAGTCCACTGTATAACCCCTTCAACCGAAATCTCATCGATGACAAGCACAGATTTTAAAGAATGTTCATTAAGTGACCGTATACGGATCATTCTGAGAACAGGTATCTACCTCAACGACATTGAATACCAGAATTTTAAATTACATCTCTACTCCATTTCCGATTTCTATGTGGAAGTAAAAATAATCAGCGCAAGCAGCGATGTTGAATCGGTGCGTGTGATCAGCGGCGAAGATGTGGATAAGTTTATGGGTGATCTTGCTTTCCCGGAAAGAGGGTATCTCTAAAGAGGAAGGAATTAGTTTCATAAGCTTAAGATCAAACAAGTTGATTCACTTATACCTGAGTGGGTTGGTAGCGAAGTGCTGCGCTGACAATTTCTTGGGAAGTGGGCAGCGAGGTTAGTCCTTCTTTTTGCGGCCAGAAAATAAGGTTGCTCACACGCGGGTGTGGTACGTTTGCTTTCAGCACATCAAGAAAGAAAGACGTATGCGGGTCGGCTGCAATTATCCGGTCAACGATCTCAATGAGTTCTTCTTTGGTGATATCATTCACCTTTACGGCTACAGGAAGCGCTGCCTGATGCGCAAACTCTTCCCTGCTCTCGTCTTTCCAATAGGTTTGAAAGTAATACTTGTCGTAGGCTTTCCCGGTCAGTTCGTTAAAACCGGCAATAAGCGCATCCACATCACGATCATTTTCAAGTGCTTCTTCGATCTCGCGGATACGTGACTCAATAAGCTTAATTCTTTCAGGTCCGATGACAGGTGTGAACAGAGGGCGAAGTTCCATAGGTCTATATCAATAGGTAGTTGTAATGATCGTATCGTTGACGTGTTTAAAAATGGATTGACCTTACATTTCTATGCAGAACATTTATTTAATCAAAGATAAGTTAAATCAGATCACATGACCTCATGCATTACAATTACTCACTCCATATGCATACAGGAAGCAGATTAACCCCATAAATTAAATTAGTTCACAGGCCATTGCTCCAAACGCCAGGCACTGTCCCAAAACATCCATTCCAGCTTACAGGCAGTCAGAAATGCATGGTTCATCGCTTCACGCTGATCAGCGGTGCACGCAGCAGCAGCTTCATCACAAATCTGAATTGCTTTTTTTACGGTCACACCAAACTCTTCACCCGAATAGGTATTGATCCAATTCTGGTAAGGGTTGTTTTCTTTATTCTGATGTTGAAAGATGTAGTCACCGACCTCTTTATAAATCCAGAAGCATGGAAGCACCGCTGCCATGGCTACTTCTACCTGTGCAGTGGCGGCAGTGCTGATTAAAAAGCTATTGTAATGATGGCATGCCGGTGATACCTCTTTTTCTTTCGCACCCTCCTGTCCATTTAAATAAACAGTATGCAACGCGCTTTCTACCACGATGGCTCCCTCGGCAAAACGGATAAACTCCAGCACATCTTTCTTGCGATGTGCACGTGCTGCAATGAGCGACAGTGCCCGGCCGAAGTCCTCCAGGTACCTGGCATCCTGAGCAATATAAAAATTGAACTTGTCCTGATCCAACGTACCATCTATCATACCGGAGATAAAAGGCATGGTGATGATCTGATCATAAATACGTTGCGCCTGTTCCCAGGCCGAGTTACTCCACTTCATGCGTGATTGTTTTTTGAGGATTAAAAAAATGATTGAGCGGTCCATGCCCTTTCCCTGTCTGAATGTCTTTTCCATTCCTGATCGCATCATGCACATACTGCTTGGCCTGTTCAATGGCAGTAATCAGCTCCTCGCCTCTGGCCATGAATGCCGCAATGGCAGAAGAAAGCGTGCAGCCGGTTCCGTGGGTGTTGGTGGTGTCAATCCATTCGGATTTAAAAATTTCTTCTCTGCCTGCTGCATCCAGGTAAACATCGGATAGCCATTCGCCTTTGAGGTGAGCTCCTTTGATCAGCACGGCTTTGCATCCTGATTGGAGGATCACATGGGCAGCGAGCTTCATGTCTTCTGTATCTTTAATGGTCATGCCTGCAAGGAGCTGTGCCTCGTAGATGTTGGGTGTAACCAGTTGCGCTAAAGGAAAAAGTTTTTCAATCAAGCTTGCCATCGTATTGTTTTCCATCAGTTCATCACCGCTGGTAGCCACCATGACCGGGTCAAGTATCACGGGAACGGAATAGTGATCGATTGCTGATGCAATGGCTCCTGCTAATTCCGAACTATGCACCATTCCGATTTTTATTGCCGATGGATGAATGTCGTCCATCACCGCCCGGATCTGGTTGTACACTATAGCTGATGGTATGCTGTGTATACCGGATACACCAAGTGTATTCTGAACGGTGATGGCGGTGATCGCAGATGTACCAAAACATCCCAATGCAGAAAAGGTCTTCAGGTCTGCCTGTATGCCTGCACCTCCACCACTGTCTGAACCTGCAATCGTCAGCGCACTATAATAGCTCTTCTTCATCCTGCTTTAATTTCTTTTTCAATCTCATTACGAAACAGTTCGGCAGCATGAGCAACATCAACTGCTGAACAAATTGCGGATACAATAGCCAGGCAATCTGCTCCGGCAGCAATGATGCTGCGTGCATTTTCTGTTTTTATTCCTCCTATGGCCACCAATGGTTTTATGCTCATCGACCTGATCAGGCGAATACCATCCAGACCCCATTCGATAAGGGTATCTGTTTTTGTTGGTGTTGAAAATACGGGACTTATTCCCAGGTAGTCGGAATGCTGTGCCGCCTGGTTGTTGATCTGCGCTTCATCTTCTACCGAATAACCGATCATCGGATTGACCTTCCACATGTCGCGAACTTCATCCGGAGACACATCCGCATTACCTACATGCACTCCTGCCGCATTGCATCTTACAGCTACCCATACATTATCGTTAATAATCAAAGGAACATCATAGAGGTCAAGCATTTCCTTCATACGCAATGCTTTTTCCAGAAATGCCTCGCGGGTTAATGTTTTCTCACGCAGTTGCACAAGATCCACTCCACCCTTTACTGCCTCTTCAGTTACGTTGATCAGATCTCTTCCCAGGCACGCTTTCTCATCAGTGACCAGGTAAAGCCGATAAGGAAATGGTTTTCGTTCCATGATTAACTGATCTTAACCCGATGAGTGAATTCGTTTTCTTCAAGCGAATACAAGGCATCGAGCAGATTTACCTGCAAGCTGCCTGGCCCTGCTGACTTTTCCGCGGCAAGTTCACCGGCAACGCCTAACAGCGCCATAGCAGATACGGTTGCTTCGTAAGGATCGCCAGGCTGGGCAGCAACAAAAGCACCTGTCAATGCGGTGGCCGTACATCCCATGCCCGTTACGCGTGCCATCAGCGAATGGCCATTGCTAAGTTTAGTTATCTTCTCTCTATTGATAATAATATCCGTGGCTCCTGAAACACATACCACGCTTCCAAAATGGTGATTCAATACTTTTGCCGCATCAACCGCCTCCATGCTATGATGCGTGCTGTCTACTCCTTTTGTACTTGCGTTGTGTTTGCCTGCCAGTGCAATAATCTCGGATGCGTTGCCTCGTATGACGGTTGGACGTAGTTGCAGTAAGTCTTCCAGCACTTCATTACGGTAAGATGTTGCACCCGCTCCCACCGGATCAAGTACCCAGGGCTTACCAAGCGCATTGGCTTGCTCAACGGCCAGGTGTATGCTCTTCACCCAATACTCATCCAGGGTTCCGATATTAATGACCAGTGCTCCAACAATAGCAACCATGTTTTTCATTTCCGGATGTGCATGCGCCATGATGGGCGATGCCCCCACCGCCAGCAATGCATTGGCGGTGTTATTCATAACTACATAATTGGTAATGCTTTGTACGAGCGGAGATTTTTCCCGCACCAATGAAATATTTTTCCACAGTTGTGCCTGCATGATCGGATGATTTTAGATTTCGAAACTCGTTTACAGGCAATAGAAATCTTCCCGAACGGGACAGCACAGAGACGACATCATTACTTTTCCCTTCGCCAGTATTACCTGGATCAGGTTCAAAGGGTATTATCTCAGTTCCTCACAGGAACACCCCTAAAGCCTGGCCAAATCTAATGAAACAAAGTTAAAATCCTGAAAAATAATTGTCCGGTGGTTGAACACCCTTACCTATGCACAAATCTTTCAATCTAACTCATCGACCACGTGCCATAAATGCGAAGTTGGATTTAGATTCTCTGGGCACGTCAAACACATTCATAATCGTTAGCCTTGGGCATTGCCCCAGGCTATTACACTTCGGCCCTTCAGGCCTTTAATACATGCTTGATAGTGAACAATCGAAACAAAAACGTAAAGACTTACTCCTATTACGGGTGGAGTATGTGGTGTAAATAATGTTTGGAAACAGCTTTCAATAGCTGTTTAAACAGGAATAAATTCAATCAGCAATTCATCACTAATACTGTCAGGAACTTACATTACACCGCTCTTTTTTCTGTTGTGTTACCTAAATTGCAATCGGTTGCAATATATGTTATATGGATGCCTCGAAGAGATTTAATTACATGGTGGTTCGATGACGTGAATTATAGCGTACTTTTTATACACCCGTAACCACCTATTCATGAATAAATTTTTAAATGAGAACTGGATCATCCTTGTGATCGGTGTTTTTCTTATGGCCAGTATGACCCTGGCTATACGCAACAATTATGTGATTGAGGAAAACCACCAGCTGCAGCAACAAACGCAGCTTATCCGTCAACGCACACAGAGTATTCTCAGTCTTACCATGCATGGCCTTGATTTGGGTGTGCGCGGCTTCGCGCTTACGAAAGACAATGCGATGCTTCGCCCCTATGAAGAAGCCATACAAAAGACACCGGAAATTTTCTTTCAATTGGATTCGCTGCTGCAATTGCAGGATTACGATAGCAAAGCGCTGGAAGCGGTAAAGGCAGAAGTGAACAGTTATATCCGTTTCAGTAAAGAAATGGTAGGCACTGCCCAGGTGGACAGTATGTCGCAGTTCATTTCGATGCTACAGGAAGATAAAGGTTATGATGTCTGGAAAAAATATGCGGCTTTCTCTGATCCGCTGTTTGCCTATGAAGAAGATCTGAACAAGCAGGCCATAGCAAACTACAGGGCTGCCATGCGCAATAACCTGATATTACAAATATCTATTTTACTGCTGGCTATGCCACTGCTCTATCTTTTTATTATCAAGATGCGCAGGGAGCGTGACGGCCGCGCCAGCCTGTTGAAAAAAGTGGAAGAAAATGATCGTGAATTTGTATTTAACTCCGGAGTGCATCACCACACGTCAGCGAGTGAAGTCAACGACACTTCTATCCGCAATGTGAAGAAAGCATCCTCTTTCATTACGCAGATGGCGGATGGCAATTATGAAGTGGATTGGGAAGAACTGACTGCAGAAAACCAGCTGCTGAACAAAACCACGTTAGCAGGCAAACTCCTTCAGCTGCGTGATAAACTCAAGCAGGTGAAACAGGAAGATGAGAAACGCAACTGGGTGAATGAGGGACTCACGGCCTTCAGTGAAATTATCCGCACGCACCAGCAGGACCGAAAGGCGTTGGCTAATCATAGTGTGATCTATATCTCCAATTACCTGAAGGCACAGCAAGCGGGCTTGTTTATACTGGAAGGCGAAGACGATGATGCGCACCTTGAACTGGCTGCCTGTTATGCGTTTAATCGCAAAAAATTTATGACCAAACGAATCAACATTGGTGAAGGGCTGATCGGGCAAACCTACCTGGAGGGAGAGGTTGTACAACTGAAAGTGATTCCTTCGGGATATACACACATTACATCCGGTTTGGGTGAGGCCACTCCACGTTACCTGGTTATTGTTCCCTTTAAATATGAAACACATACTCCTGCCATCATTGAGGTCTCTTCTTTTAACGACCTCGAAGAACATCATCTTCAGTTTCTAAAGAAGGCGGGAGAATACCTGGCTTCTGCCATCGTGAGCTCGCAGAATACGTCCAGGATGAAAGAGCTTCTTGAAAAAGCGTCTTACAATGAGAAACAAATGCGCCAACGCGAAGAAGAACTTCGTCAGAATATGGAAGAGCTTCAGGCCACCCAAGAGCAGTTGACACGAAATATAAAAACAGAGAGTCATCTCGCAGATATAGCATTATAAAACGTATTGAAATAATAATTCTTCAGAGCGAAGCGGTGCCCACTGAAAACCGATAAGTGTAGTATGATTTGGTACCTGCATTCCTGAATTATTTCTGCCCGATCAATTACGATTTATCAATTGGTCCGCGGGTGTGTTAATGCCACACCAGATTGAATTTCCAAGCCGCGGTTTTACCTCTGTTTTTATCATGATCGCTGGCGATCATGATAAAAACAGAGGTTCTTGCAATCAAAGCCGTTAAAAAAAATACCCTAAAGGTTTTTAAAACCTTTAGGGTATTTTTTTTAACGGCTTTGATATTTCTTTTGTTCGACTACATCCTTTCTATAAAATGCTGTCTGTACAGCGCACAAGAATGATGAACTTTATTAAAGTAGCTGGGGTCATCACTTCTATCTATTGTAATGACAATGAGAGGTAAAACTCATATGTTAGGTTACAGGTTGAAATGCCCTGGCGAAAGTCAGGGCATTTTTTATTCTCATGAGAAACTCCTGTCCTCATTGTGATACGTATCCGGTTGGAAAAAGTCGGGAAAAATCAAGAAGCCAGATTAATGATATGCCCTGCTCCACGATACATTTACAACGGTTGTTGTTTTTATTTTAATTCCGAACCTCAATAAACATGACATAAAGTTCCCGGCCACTAAACAATTCAATATTTTTGCTGTTGTGAGGGGAACAGAAGAAACGGGCGTTATGAAAAAGAAAATTTTACTGGTCGATGACGATAACGTTGCTCACTTTATCAATCGAAGAATCCTTGAAGTATCGGGATTAGCGGAGCACATCTCCACGGCGAATAATGGTGAAGAGGCGATCAGGTATATCACCCACACCTATGAGAGTAAACAATCCGTTCCGGACATTATTTTCCTCGACTTGAATATGCCCGTAATGAATGGATTCAAGTTTATTGAAAAACTAAGAACACTGGCTCACATCCCCCAGGAAAAAATCAAAATCATTGTACTTTCTTCTTCCTCTCACGAACGAGATAAAGAAATGGCATTTCAACTGGGCATTACGGATTATCTGAGCAAACCTTTATCCACACAGGTCATTCAAAGCCTGTTTCATACAGAGACCATCAATTTGGATTAATAACAGGATTGATTGGCAGAGGTCAGTAAGATCTACTGCAATAAGGAAGACATATCACCTGCCAGGTATTTATCCAGTGCAGAATAGTCAATAACATCGATGCTTAGAAGTCGGTTGGATAATGGGCACAATATAACTTCAACCCACTGGCCCTCCAGTGAATAAAGATCTGCTTCTTTACCCTTCCAGTTGATGGAATGCAGAAACACGCCCTGATTCAGTACTGTTTTAATTTTCTCCTTTTCAGAAAGGCGGCTTATGGTGCTCATACAATCGTTGCAAGAAAAGCCAGCCCTGTGACAAAAAAGAGGATCGCTGCACCTGCGATTAACAGCTGGCCGGTAGGCAGGATTTCAGATCCATCCGATCCAAGAATGGTTTGAACAAGTTCAGAAAGCGCTCTCTTCACAAACATAACTCACGGTTTTACTGAGGTGATTTTTTCTGTCCTTTAGTGTTTACATGTATTGAAAGTAACCCAGCGGTGAAACACTATTTTTAACAATAGCGTCATGCCATTTCAATGCCGGAATAATGTTTTAAACAGAGAGCAAACGAGCAATTCTGCTTTGAAAACCACATGAACACAAACCCGGCCTGCGAAAGAGAAAGCCTTAAAATTGCCCTGATGAAATTATTGATGTCCTTTCGATAAAAATCGATACATTTTGAATGCAGGAACAGGCAACATCCATCTATCTTATGTTAATCCGGAAAAACACCAAAGCATTTAAAGCTATTAAGGAAGTGATTATTAGCTGCAGTGAACGCTCAGACCGGAGAGAACTGGTACGCCTTTACATTACCCGGGCGGGCAATTCCATAGCAGAGCGGATACCTGTAGCGAATATTCAAGGTGAGGCCGATTTATTTTATGACATGACCTATGATACTGTTCGCACCAACCTTGAGTCTCCTGACCGGCAACTCTATCAAAGTGATGAAGAAGCTGGAATTTATTTTTTCCAGACTTCTTCCATTATAGGATGGGATGAAACTCCCTTTGAATTTGATCCTGCAATCAAGACACTGTTTGCTTCGCTACCGGAGTTACCCCAGTCTCTTATACACATAT
>NNBV01002507.1_pt1 | contig 12102 bp, 8 predicted proteins | sample 1173771 | NCBI WGS metagenome assembly NNBV01 (sample SAMN07173938, study PRJNA388173) | plant metagenome | isolation source: symbiotic tissue sample KVS11 | place: Norway: Troms, Kvaloya island
GCATTACAATTGCTTCACCAACTTCTGGAAGGAGCAAAAGTACCAACCTTCAACCACGTTGTATAGTTAGTGGGTGGTAACGAACATCATTTGGGAACACCATTTGGATTAGGCAGGGGAAGTTCCTACAGGCCACAGGAAGGAAAACGTTGTCCCTTTTCCTGGTGCTGAGGCCAACCGAATAGGCAGATTGTGTTCATCCAGAATCTTTTTCACGATAGCAAGACCCACCCCGCAATTTTTATTTGAGGACGGGTCGCGAAGGGTTTGAAAAAGGGCAAAAATGCGCTGGTGATCTTCATGCGCTATGCCTGGTCCATCATCGTGAACGAAAAACTCATAAAAGTTTGCTTTTTCTTCGTGGTATACATTCACTTTTCCAACGGTTTTGTCGTGGAACTGAAAGGCATTTATAATGAGATGTCGGAAAACGGTAAGAAGCAGGGTGCTTTCCGTAATGAAGATGGGAAGACCAGCCTGAATGTGAAGTTCTATTCCAGGCCGGACAGGAACATGTTCAAGCACTTGAAGTAGTAGTTCATTGACATCCGTAGTTTCCGCTTTTGGTATAGTCAAGTCTACATTCAGATACGTTTGAATACCGGATAGCACTACTTCGGTTCGCGCCATCCTGTGCTTAATAAACTGGAGATACTCACTCAATTTCGGTGGCAGCGTATAGGTCGTGTCATGATGGACCCAGGTAATGGCTGTGTTTACTCCCCTTACAGAGGCCTTGACTTCCCTGCTCAGCGCCTCTACGATATGGTGTTGTTCCTCTTTCACCTGTTTAAGAAGTCGATCCTTTACAATAAATGTTTTTTCGATTTCATTCAACATGCCAGTCAACGTATGAAACTCATTGCCAACGCTTTTTTTAATCTCGCTACAATTAATATCCATAATTGAAAAGGCTTTTGTCATCACACTCTTAAGTTGGGAAGAGATATAATAGGCTAATGCGACAGCAATCCCGGAAACCAGAACTATGAACGAAATCGATGTATAGAAAAGGTAGTGTGAGACGGAGAGAGAAGGGGAAGCTAAGTTATCCTGTAAGTGATTATTTTCTCCGGTTTCGGCATCAATGAAATCAATAAATTTCCTTTGCATCGTTCCAGCCACATCCTCTTCCAGATGGTTCGATAATTTTGCCAGATAAAATTCGTTGAAGGTATGCCGGTTTTTCTCCGATGTCATCCATTTCTGCCTGGCAGTAATCAAAGGGGCAGCAAACTCACTGATCCAATAATTTCTTAATTCCTGGATATCGTCAAGGAGAATCTTCTGATCCGAGTTGTCTCTTACAAATTTGTTTAGCTCTTTGAGTAATATTCCGCTTTCACGTGATACGGAATCATAACGTTGAAGATACTTTGTGTTGCTGGTGAATAAATAATTCTTCACACTATGAGCCATGTCCTGAAAATTCTTCTGGAAGCGTTCGCTGTTGAGTACGATCTCTGATACCTGCACGGAGTCAGTAGCTATTTTGTTTGAGCGAAAGCGGTAATAATCGTTTAAATAAATTGTTGTCGAAAACAGGATAAGGACGATGAGAAAACTTCCCGCGAGGATATGTGCTACTTTCATTTATGAAAAATGCCTAGCCAAAAGTAATGCATACCCCAATGACCAAAGTGAGTGGAATGAATCTTTAATGCCGATTTAATGTCGCTTTAATGTGATGCTCCTAATGGGTAAATAATTACAAAATCAGTTTTTGTTTTTGCATTGCTTTCGTTACCAATTCGTCAATTTTACGCGCGACATTTTTTTTCATTCTGCTAATTCATGATCACCTTATTCCATCAGCCCATCTTATTTCTTCGGCATAAGCTCTCGGAAAGACATTTCTTTATTGTATCCAGTATCCTGGTCGGGCTCACCTCGGGCTTAGCAGCCATCACATTAAAGTATCTTGTTCACCGAATAGGAATGCTGGTAACCTACTCGCAGATGCCAGATAGCTTCTTTGTTTTTGCGGTCTTTCCATTACTTGGAATTCTACTCACTGTTTTCTTTGTTCGTGTTTTTCTTAATAGCAAACTCAAGAAAGGGAGTGCGGAGATTGTATATGCGATAGTAAAGAAGTCGAGTCTTATTCCATCACGTGAAATGTTTGGTCATCTATTCACCAGTGCATTTACTGTTGGCTTTGGAGGCTCTCTGGGTTTGGAGTCACCTATTGTAAGCACAGGTTCAGCGATAGGTTCTAACTATGGAAGTAAGTATACGCTTTCTTATAAAGACCGAACCGTATTACTGGGATGCGGTGCCGCGGCTGGAATTGCTGCGGCATTCAATTCACCCATTGCAGGAGTATTATTTGCTGTGGAAGTACTTCTAACAGATGTGGCCACAACAGCATTTATTCCATTGATCATTTCAGCAGCATCCGGTGCGCTGGTATCTAAAATAATTCTGGCAGAAGGAGTGACCCTGGCTTTTTCTTTAAAGCAACCCTTCAATTACAATAACGTGCCCTACTATGTAGTAATGGGTGTGTTGTGTGGCTTTGTTAGCCTGGCTTACGCACGTGTGTTTCATGCCATTGAGTCCCGCTTTGCCCTTGTAGAAAATGTATGGATAAAGGCAGTGATAGGAGGGATCCTCCTGTTTGTCATCATTGCTTTTTTTCCACCCTTGTTTGGAGAAGGATACGAAGGCGTAAAAATGCTGGAAGGAATAAATCCTTCCCGCTTGATAGAACGAAGTATATTCCATTCTTCCCTTCAGGGTGAGGGCATACTTCTTGCTTTCATAGGTGCATTGGTGTTCTTTAAAATGGTGGCCGCTGCGATCACAGTAGGAAGTGGGGGAAATGGTGGAAGTTTTGCGCCATCTTTGGTGATCGGCTCCTACCTCGGATTTCTCTTTTCCCGCACAATCAATTTAATTGGCCTCGCGCAGTTACCGGTGAGTAACTTTACATTGGTATCCATGGCGGGAATTCTAAGCGGAGTATTTTATGCGCCATTGACGGCCATATTTTTGATCGCAGAAATTACTGGTGGATACCATCTGATGATCCCACTCATGATTGTCTCGTCGCTTAGTCTGGTCGTCACCCATTTGTTTGAACCTCATTCGTTGGAAGCAAAAAAATTATCGAAGATGCTACACGCTACCGTGGAGACCAGAGATAAATTGCTCCTCAGCAGGCTGAACCTGTCTGAACTGGTAGAAATAAATTTTTCTATTGTTCCTGTGGATGGCAACCTCAGGGATCTGGTGAAAATCATTGCTGCTTCCAACCGGAATCTGTTTCCGGTTGTGGATAAAGAGTTGCGACTGGTAGGTATCATTTATCTGGATAAAGTTCGAAATATGATGTTTGATACTTCGAAATACGAAACAAATATCCTGGATCTCATGGAACGCCCACAAGCCATCGTTGAAATGGAAGAAAATCTATATGAGGTATTAAAAAAGTTTGATCATACCAGTCAGTGGAGTTTGCCCGTGGTAAATCAAGATGTGTATATGGGATTTTTGTCAAAGTCGTCCATCCTAAGCCGATACCGGAAGGAATTTATGGAATTCGCCTGACGCTGAGAATAGAGAGTTGAATGGCTAAACACGTAGCTATCATAAAGAGTTTTTAATCAAATGCTTTGTTTCCTTCACACACACCTGGCTACTTTCAGATGGCGGTGATCCAGTAGCAACTAGTATTATTTCCGGATTCAAAAAAAACTAATCACATGCAGAGTAATCTTCGTTTTACTTATAGACTTGGCATAAGGTAAATCACTAACAATAGCCCGATCAGGATCATCGCTATGGTGAGAAAAACGGACAAGGTCAACGAAGGAAAGAAGGCACCTTTGTGAAGCTGATTCTCAATTTTTTTATAACGGAAGAAAGCCAGCAGCGACATAATCGTACCCAATGCGACAAGCAAGATCCCAATCGTCGCCGAGTACCCTCTAGTTGGGAGAACGAGCGCAGAAGGCCCTTCGCCAACGAGCAACGATATCTGCTTTATAAAGAGGGCAAATTTCACAACTACAAAGCCGAATGCCATAATAGCGATACTTGTACGTATCCACGCCAGGAAAGTGCACTCATTAGCAAGATGATCGGCTGGGTTTGACTTTTTATTTTGTGTTGTCTCCATATCGTTTTTAGTTCCGAATGCTGTTGGGTTGAAAATAAACACGGTAGTTAAAGTGATCGGGTTTCATTGTAGTGAGTACATACATAAGGTAAGGACAGCAGATAGGAGGGAATTGGGTTGTCCAAGTGCTTTTGGTTATGTCCCGTGTTCCATTTTGAATGTCTGATAAATTGCGCACATATAGCTGAACTTTCATACCGTCTGGCAAGGCATCTGCCGGTTCTGTTTATGTTGGTTGTGTCGGTGACTACTACGAAACTATATGATCAGCCGAACACCCCCTAAATCAGCTACCTGGTAAGGAAACTTGTTACTGGGCGCAGCTATGAACATAAAGTTGATAGGAATTCCCCATTTGCTACTTAGTTCTTTGATGAATTCGGGGTTAAAGGATCCTTTTAGTTGAACAAATTCAATATCGATTTCGGGATACGCCCGGTCAAGTACTTCGAGGTCAACCAGAAATTGATCGGATATCACCTGGTCGTCCCGAAGTAGAGTTACAATTTTCAGCCGGTGTGTAACTTCATTTTTTTCTACGTACATCATTACCTTATTTAAAGAGGCAATGGAATCGGCTTTCGAAAAATAGACAAACTGCTGATCATGTAATTGCTTCATGATACCCATAATTTTACTCCGGCTTATCCGACCGATATAAGACACCGAAGAAAAAAAACTTTTAAAAACGACCAAGCTCATTTTCAGAAGTTCCATCCTGTTCATCATGAGCATGATCAGCACCATAGAAGGAATAAAGTACTGAAGAAAGACCACCAGGTATTCGGGATGTAATTTGATGTTACCGTAAAGGGCAATGAGTACAGCGCTCACCGCGATGGCAACAATTAATGGTGAGGCCACCACCGGACGCGGCAAGCTTTCTCTTTTTATCTTCAGCAGAAAATTACCTATTCCAAAATAGGCCATTACTATGAGGAAGCTTATCGTGTATACACCTGCCAGCGCACTCAGTGATCCTTCTGTTACATACAGTGCAGAAAGGCATAAAAGGAAAAAGAGAGTCAGAATACGGTAGACACTTCCACGTTTATTCTCGCGTAATGTAAATTGAGGTAAAATCCGGTCAAGCGCCATTCGTTTGATCAGGCCACTTACGCCCACATAGGAAGTTAACACAGCGCCACTAAGAACTAAAACAGCATCAATAGAAATCAGCGTACTGAGCCTTTTTCCCCCGGTATTAAAACCGATTTGAGAGAGTAGTGCTTCCTGATGTTGGAGTATGTCAGATTGGGAAAGCACCATGATGGCGATAAGAGCCATTACCGGATTTATTATGGTAACAGCCATCCACATGTTGCGAAGTGTTTTTCTGAACACACCTGGTTGTTGCTCTTCAACAAAATTTGCAGAACTTTCAAATCCCGAGATGCCAAGCATAGCCGCACTGAACCCGAAGAATATGGCAGAACTTAAACTGCCTGTGAGTGGTAATTTGAAATTTTCAATGGCCACGTTCAGCCCGTTGACTACAACAAACCAAACACCACTGCCGATCAGAAATGCCATGGATCCCAAATGGAAAATAAAAATTAAGGTGGCAACTACGGCCGATTCTGATATTCCAATAATGGTAAGCGCCAGGAAAAAAGTCAGCAGCCCTGCCGTTGCCAGTACCACGTGTAGTGAGGGTATCAGCGTATGAAGGTAATGCATTGCTTCCGATGCCGAGATAACAGCTGTAGCCATGTAAGAAAGAATGGTAAGACATGCTGCAACAGATGCATTACTTTTGCTTGTTGTGTTTAGAAGCACATTATACGCACCACCATTCAGGGGCAGTGCACCCACCACTTCTCCGTATATTCTACGGAAGAGGAAAAGCACCAGAGATACAATAAGCAGGGCTACCCATGCGTATTGCCCTGCATAGACAATCGTAAGTGCAGAGACATAGAGACAGGAAGAGGTAATGTCATTACCACAAATGGCAGTTGCCTGAAGTTCGTTTAGCTTTTTAACCGAGGTCATTAAATGGATGCTTTGGTAAGAAAGTGCGTTGGGATAATGCTGTTATATTAAAGTTGACTGAGGTTACCGCATCGACTTCCAGGAGTTAAATTCTGTTTCACTCACAGTGCCGTTGCTATCTGCATCGCAGAGATAGAACATTCCGCCTGCCAGTTCTTTTTTTGAAATCGATTTATCTGAATTGGTATCCCACATGGTGGATAAGTTAGTCTTTTCGGCTCTTGCAGTGAACTCGCTTAAATTAAGTTGTGAGTCTTTATTGGAGTCCCACTGATCAAAGCTTTCACTAAAAAGTCCAAAATAGAATGCCCTGATACCTGCATTGAATTCATCACTGGTTAGTTTGCCATCACTATCTTTATCCAGTGTCTTGAAGGTATTACGATACAAGTCCTCAAAAGATATAGCTGATTTTCCATTTCCCCACTTATCAAAATAATTGGTATGCATGTAGCCTTCAACAAATTCCGCTCTTTGTAATTTGTTGTCCTGATTGGTGTCCCAGCCCGGGTAAGTGGTATATACTTTTGGAGCTGCACACGCTATAAGCAGCAAGGGAAAAAGAAATAAATTAACGGCTTTCATAGTTTTTTTGTTATAAGTTTTAGTTACCTCTTTATATTCTACCCTAGTAGGTTTATTTATTGATCATTTTTATCCTTTTCAATCTGAACCCTAAAGGCAGGTGGACGATAGCTATCTTTTAAGTGCGGAGCCGGGATAGTGGTCATGTTTCCATCACGTGCTGCACGATAGTGTGGTGACATAATTTCAACACCTGCTTCATTAAATCGATCCTGTATGTGCTGATGCAATTCAGAATAAATGCGGGCCATTTGGTTAGATTGATCGGTATACACATTGAGCTGGTAAGAAACATAGAAATCATCCAGGCTTGTCTGCAATACAAATGGAGTTTGATTTTCCTTCCGCGTAAGTCCATCCATATCCGAAGCCGCCTGAAGCAATAGTTGGTGGACCTGCTTCCAGGGTACGTCATAACCAATGGTTACACTGGTGTGTAAGATCAGGCCGAGTTCCTTGGCAGAGGTAGTGTAGTTGGTAGTGTGCCCGGACAGAATCGAGGCGTTGGGTACGGTGATGTCTTCATTCTTGATGGTACGGATACGTGTAACCAGTAACGTTTTTTCAATGACATCACCGGAGATATCTCCAATCTTAATTCTGTCTCCTACCTTGAATGGACGCATGTAGGTGATGACAAGACCAGCAACGGCATTTGAAATGGCAGAAGATGATCCCAGGGAAAAGAGTATTCCAACAAAAACGGACACACCTTGGAAGATCGGTGAATCCGATCCAGGCAAGTAGGGGAAAATAATTATAAAACTAAATGCATACAGCAAGAACTTTACAATGTTCAGCGTTGGTGGTGCCCAGTCAGGGTAAAATCCAGGTATCGTCAATACGCCTGTTTCTATTTCAGCTGCGATAAACTGTAGAAATTTGCTCACATACCGTGTTATAAATGCGATGACAACAATGGCAAAAAGATTGGGTAGATAATTAATAAATCCATGGAGTACATTTTTGAGCGGGGACAGTATCCATCCGATCAGCGTATCCGCAATGCCACGTGTCCAGGGGAAAACACTGAACATCAGAGGAAGTGCAATGTACAATGCGATGGCAATAATGAGCAGCCGAAAAATATTTGCAAAAAACAGGACAACCTCCAGTTCACGTTCGCTATCCAGCAGCTGGTAATTTTTAATCCGTATACCGGTCAGAAATTTATCCTTCAGCAGTATGATCTTCTTGCGTACTCTTTTGAAAAGTATGTTTATAAGAAGGATAACTATATAGCTACCTACAATAATCATTAGTACCGCGGCTACCCGTATGAGGAGGGTGCCAATCTGATTATCACTACGTTCATTACTTATGGCATTTTGTATTTTTTTTTGATAGATCAACGCTAGCTCCTGTGGTTTCCGCTCAAACCAAAGTGCCTCCATTTCATTGACACTCATGATTACCTGATCCTTATATACAATTTCAGTGGAAGCTTCTCCCACTGAAATCTTCAAGGAATCAGGTTTAAAATCGTAGTCATCATAAAGGTGTTCAATCCTTTCTGATACGGATTTTGCGCGATCAGCCGGTGAGAATGATCCTACCCTGGTGTGTACCAGAAAGAGCGTATCCAAAAAGGGTGACACCGGATAACCAACCGCGTTCGCTTTTAATGCAATCAGTTTGGTCATTTGTTCGGCCTTATGCAGCGAATCCTGAAATTGCTGTTCTTTCAATCTTTGCAACAGTACTTGTCGTTTCTTCAGTTCTCCGGTACCTTTTAACTCTTCAATCTCCTTTAGCAAAGCCACTCTTCGCACAGAATCAGCACGATGCGTGCTGTCCATCTTTCGCAGCATCGTAGTGGTTTGGTTCAATGTTGAAGAATCCTCACCGAGTGTTTTTGTTTGACTGTATCCCATCAGTGATACCAGGCCGGAAAATAAAACCAGGATAACTACCTTAAATGGAGTATGAGCTTTCATATTTGAAAGGTAGGTAATCTAAATGGCGACAGGAGAAATACTATTTTCATGGCTTTAAACGAATCATTAGAAGCAGGAATAAAAAATATGTTTGATTACTTGGCTAATGTATTTGTTTAAATAAATACTGAATCGTGATTCTTTTTTGATATATAAAAGCACCTCGCTTAAAGAGATGCATTGCCAATTCCAGTCTTTACAGATCTCCAATCTGTTAAATAAAGGTTGATTCATATCCGCTTGGGTAATCATGTGATGCATTCTATGTACCCACCTGTTACACAATCATGCCATGCACCTAATTTTATAGAATTGGCTATCAAAGATGAGTAGTGCAGGTCGCGCTGATTAAGTTCCCCATCAACAGGACTCATAAATCTTCTCAATGGCAGTATAATCCGAATCTTACTCAATTGTCTTGGCGCGGTAATTTTAAAGCCACATGCTTGGCAAGTTTTTCGATGGTGAGCCCCTGTATAAGAATGCTGAATACTACGCAAAAGTAGGTGGCAATGGTGAGTAGTTCTTTCGGCTCACCCGATGGGAGGGATAGCACAAGCGCAATGGAGAGCCCACCACGTAATCCACCCCAAACCAGAATCTTTGCCTCGCCACCGTTGATATTTGTAAATCGAGGAAAAAGAAATTTTGGAAGATACACTACTACTGTTCTCGAGATCAACACAAGAATAATAGAAACGAGTCCTATGATTATGTAAGTTGATTTGAGATCGATGACCACAAGCACAAATGCAATGATGATAAACAGGATGGCGTTTAGAATTACATCCAGCAGGTTCCAGAATTTATGAACATACTCCTGTGTATGATCGCTCATTGCCTTTTTATTTTTGTAGTTCCCCACGAACAATCCCATAATGACCATCGCCAGAGGTCCGGAGATATGGAAATGGACACAGGCGGCATACCCGGCCATAACGAAAGCAAGGGTTAGCAGTACTTCCGTTTCATAGTTATCAATGGATCTTAATAGCCGATGTAAAATGAACCCAAGCAGCAGTCCAAACAGCGCCCCACCCAATGCTTCCTGAATAAACAAACTGGCAAAGTTTTGATAGTCGATCTGACCTGATGCTGATTTTAGAGTTGTCAAAAGTGCAACAAACACAACGACACCTACACCATCGTTAAAGAGCGATTCACCGACAATAGTGGATTCAATTTTTTTAGGAACATTTGCTTTGGTAAGAATTCCTAATACCGCGATGGGATCAGTAGGAGAAATCAGCGCACCAAAAATCAAACAATAAATAAAGTCGAGCTGTACGTGAAGTGCTATGCATAAACTATATAGCAGAGTAGCCACAGTAATAGTAGAAATCAATACCCCTGCTAAAGCAAATAATGAAATGGGTTTCCATTGCCTTTGGATACTACTCCATTCCGTATGCAACGATCCTGCGAAAAGCAAAAAGCCCAGCATGATATTGAGTATGTAATCGCTAATGTCCGCATGTTCGATCACATCCTTTATTTCGGAATAATAAGAACTGTTCCAAAGTTTACTGCTGATAATAACCAGCGATAGCATGGTTGACAGGAAAAACAATCCAATAACAAACGGCATTTTTATGAACCGATGATTGAGATAGGCAAAAATAGCTGAGATGCTAATTAAAATAATAAGTGTAAAATAAATCCCCATGTCGTTAGCCGTTCGTTGTGAATCCTAGGAATTCCGCTCTGAACATAGATAAAAACAGTGCCAAAACAAGATCTGAGCGATTTAAATGCCTGAAGCGGAGTATCCATGTCGGTAATGAATCCGTCATTCACGATAGAATCATACCCCTAAAAGGGGACTTAATGCCCCGTGCACTTGTATAATGTTATGAAAGTAGGCATGGTGGCTAAAAAGGATAATCCATTTGTCCCCATATGTATAGTTTTTACTCGGCACCGTTATTACTGATAAGAAGATTATCAAGGATAAGTATAATTGTTGAAACAGGGAGCTGGCTTTCCGGACGCAAAGTACTTCTGTCGTTCCAAAGTGATTTTTGATTTTTCGCTTGGCACGTAAAAGGCTTTAATAAAGTTCATTATCATCAGTAAAGTCTCTGAATCAATCGTTATCATCCGAGCCTTGCGTTTGGATTAAAAAATAGAACTGTGCGACATCCTTTTCTGTATAACCAACATTGGCAACCCTCCCGCCATCTGTAAAGAATATTTGGTATCCGGATTCGAAGACCTGAAAGAAGATGCCTATAAAAAGCTTAAAGAAGTATCCTCATGAAATCGAACAAACCCTGCATACTCACCATAAATAGCGGCTCATCTAGCATCAAGTTTGCTTTATATGAAGTATCACCCGAACTGCCACGATTGTTTCACGGAGAGATACAAGGTATTGGTACACAAAACGCCAAACTTATTTTCAGTGAAGAAAACGTCAGTAAAGCAAATGAGGAAGTTATACAAGCTAATAATTATGAAGCAGCTGCTGAGGTTCTGATGACCTTTATTAATAATAAAGCCGAGTTTGATCTCGTAAAAGCGATCGGTCACCGTGTTGTTCATGGTATGGATTATACCGAACCAGAAATCATTACACCTCATTTAGTTGAAGAGTTAAAAAAAATCAGTGGTTACGATCCTGAACACATGCCGGGTGAAATCAGGTTGATCGAACTATTCAGAAATCGCTATAAAGATATAAAACAGGTTGCGTGTTTCGATACATCATTTCATGCAGACATGCCCGATGTGGCAAAATGGTTGGCCATTCCCCGTAAGTATCGTGATAAGGGTGTTAAGAGATATGGTTTCCATGGACTTTCCTATAGCTATCTGATAGAAGAAATCGAGCGCATAGCTGGCAAGAAAGCGGCACAAGGTAGAGTGATACTTGCGCACCTTGGTAATGGCGCAAGCCTTGCCGCGGTTAATAAAGGAAAGTGCATCGACACCAGCATGGGATTTACACCGTCCTCAGGATTGCCGATGAGTACACGCTGTGGTGACCTTGATCCAGGTGTAGCGTGGTATTTGATGGAAATTGAAAAGTTTAATGCCAAGCAATTTAATGACCTGATCAATCATCAATCCGGACTGCTGGGCATCTCCGAAACAAGTTCAGACATGCGCGAACTATTGAAGATACAGCACGAAGACAATCGGGCATCAGATGCTGTCGCTCTATTTTGCTATCAAACAAAAAAATGGATAGGGTCATTTAGTGCCGTACTGGATGGCATTGATACTGTGGTGTTTTCTGGTGGTATCGGTCAACATTCCCCGGAAGTGCGCAGTAAAATTGTTGATGGCCTTGCGTTTTTGGGTATTGAATTAGATGAATTAAAGAACTTGAATAATGAACCAATAATTTCATCAACCAAGAGCAGTGTAACGGTTCACGTTATACGAACAAATGAAGAGGTGATGATCGCCAAACTCGTTTCATCATTGCTTGAAAAAAAAGTGTGAATGATGTAAACC
>NNBV01002896.1_pt1 | contig 12083 bp, 9 predicted proteins | sample 1173771 | NCBI WGS metagenome assembly NNBV01 (sample SAMN07173938, study PRJNA388173) | plant metagenome | isolation source: symbiotic tissue sample KVS11 | place: Norway: Troms, Kvaloya island
GCGTAGAAAAGGTAAAAGCGGAGACGGATCATTTATGGCGTGTGGAAAGGCCGGATACCACGCAAAAGGTAACGTGGGCAGCAAGCCTTGGTGATCGGTCTGAAAATGCAGACTATCATTATAATAAAAAACGGTTGAGAGAAATTGACAAACGCATACTCTATTTAAGAAAATGTATTGCTGATTTGAAAGTCGTGAATTATTCGCCTTTCCAGGAAGGCAAAGTAATGTTTGGAGCCTGGGTAGAAATTGAAAATGGTAAAGGCGAACAAAAACGCTTCCGCATAGTAGGCTCTGAGGAAATCATCAACACCCCAAACTACATTTCCATGGACTCACCCATGGCGATAGCGCTTATCAACAAAGAAGCAGGAGATGAAGCAACCGTACAAACAGGTGCGGGCACATTTGTCTGGCGCATCACTAAAATAGAATATCTAAAATAAGAAAGTGAACGCATACATTCCATCGGCACTTACCAATATTCCTTTTCCACCCTGTGAATAGGAGATTGCATACAGGATACTACTGTCATTGGTACTCGACAAATCCTAAAAGTGATATGGTCGATATAAAATTCTCCGGTTGATTATTCCGCATTAAACTACGTCATCGTAATTGCGGATTACTCTTCCGCTATTGCAATGCCGATCGCAATAAAAACTCCTTTCAGGTTTTCCTCCGGATGGTGAAGTGCAAAAATGGAAAAGCCGTTATTGCTTCCCGGGTTGAAACGAAAACGGTATATCTCATCCACACAAAAACTCCGATGCTGGTAGTGCTTCCGGTTCTCCGTACACAGCAATTCATTTCCGATCAACCGGAAGTTATTGGTATACCCAAGCTCATAGAGTTCGTTGATAACAGAAATGGCAGAACGGGAATCATCGATAATGGTATCCAGTACATGGTCTGCAAATGAAGTCACCATTGTGTTGTGCAGTTGTTTTATATTAAAATATTCACTTCCGTTTCGGAAAATAGATTAAAGTCAGCCAATAGATGTACTCCGCATTTGGTTAACACCATTACATCAAAGAATGACGGTATAGATACCTTTGATATTATCCTGAGGATGAGTGAGGGCATAGATATAAACACCGTGGATATCAGCTTCCCTCTCCCATGCGGACACTTTATCCACCATTAATTCCTCACGGTGGTAGTGTCTAAACGTAGTCTTGCTCATGAGCTTGTTACCAATTGCAATAAAGTTATCCGAATACCCTTCAGCGTGAAGCCTATCTATTTGCTCCGTCATCAGGCTAACGGATGCCGCTATCCGGCTGAGTAAGTCTTCTGCAAATGCCGTTGTCATCTTTTAAGGTTTAATTGTCCTATCAATATCCAGAAGTCTGATCTTGCATCTAATTGGAGCGATGAAACTTAAAACGAAGATGAGGTATGTAGTAAAAAGAACAAATGGACAAATGCGCGAATAAATTGATCAATTGACGGTACTTACGCTTCCATTTTAACAGTAAGCTCATTTAGTTTTTTTGCTTTTGCTTAGTTCCCTGACCGATGCATACTCTGTAAAAAAGGTATGTTGAAGTAACAAGTCAATGGTTCGTGTTCTCCACTCCAATTTGGAAACCGATGCTTTATTAAGCACTTATATACATCCAGTTGATTACCGCGAAATCAGTTGACTGATTGCTGATTGTGACTGAACTTTCTCCATAGAGGATGTTGCTATTGGAACGTTATTCATTTCCTGGTCGAGTGTTACGGCCTGCACAGTATCCTGTAATTGCAAGGCGAGCATGGATATAATCTCATTCTTCAGAGATTCGTTGTAAACAGGAAAACATACTTCAATGCGGTGATAGATATTTCTGTTCATCCAGTCTGCTGAACCAAGGAAGAGTTCGTGCTGCCCGTTATTATGAAAGACAAATATTCTTCCATGTTCCAGGTAACGATCCACAATACGTCTCACAGTAATGTTTTCACTTAAACCTTTAACTCCCGGAATAAGACAGCAGATGCTGCGCACAATCAACATCACTCTCACTCCTGCTCCCGATGCTTCGTACAGTTTGGTGATGAGCACCTTGTCTTCCAGGTTATTGAGCTTAATTGTGACCGTGGCTTCCCTTCCCTGACTGGCGTTTATAATTTCGCGATCAATCAACGCCATGAATTGAGTCTGCAGGTTGAATTGTGCTACCAGCAAATGACGAAACACCAATTTATCAGATGAGTCGGGCTTTCTTCTTTTTTTAAGAAACAGGAACAGCCTGGCTGTTTCCTGCAGCATTTCCTGATGGGAGGTCAGCAGCAAATGATCGGTGTAAAATCGTGCTGTACTTTCATTGAAATTGCCTGTAGAAAGTAATCCAAAAAATTCCTGGTTACCGTTGACTTTTCTTTTTACCAACGCAATTTTAGCATGCACCTTTAGCTGCGGAATACTGAACAGCACCCGTATTCCTGCTTCCTTCATTCGCTTAGCCCACTTGATATTATTGGCTTCATCAAATCTTGCTTTGAGCTCAACAAAGACGGTTACTTTCTTTCCATTCTTTGCTGCACTGATCAATGCGCTGGCAATACGGGAATCGTTTGCTATACGGTACAGTGTAACATAAATTTTCGTGACGTGCACATCAATGGCCGCTTCGTTAAAGAAGCGAAGTACCGTATCGTACGAGTGATACGGTGGATGTAACAGGATATCGTTCTGCTTCAGGTAGTCGAAAAGACGTATGCCTTCCGGCTGAAGATGGTATTGTTTTTTCTTCCAGGGTTGGTAATAAAAAACAGAGCCGGATACAGGTAAAGCCGATAGATCCTTCAGGTTGTGATACACACCTCCTTTGACCAGTGTAGCGGCTTTGAGTTGCAGGTATTTTTGAATTGTACTTATTAATGGAGCAGGCATCTCCTTCTCAAAGAGAAACCGGCTTGCCAGTCCAAGATCACGATGGGCAATCTCACGCTCAATTTTCTTCGCCAGGTTTCCTTCCAGCTCATCTTTGAGATCGAGCTCTGCATCGCGCGTGATTTTAAAGCTGTGGCAGTTAATACAAACAAGTCCGGAAAAAAGCTGTGGCAGATTTAACTTAATAATGTCCTCCAGGAATAAAATATACTGCACACCATTGGCAGAAAAACTGCTGAAGCGTGGAAGCTGATCGGTGGGAACATTGAGTATGTAATGCTTCTCCTCCTTGCTGACGGTTTGCACGGTGGCTGCCAGGTAGAGTTTATTGTTTTCAGGAAAAAATTCCGACGTACTTTCCAGATCGATGAGTTGAATGTAGCCCGCTACTCTTTCAAAGAAATAGTTTTCCGTCTCTTGTTTAATGACAGCAGGGATGGGTTGATTGAAAAGAAGAATGATTTGCTGTGCTGCCAGCTGAGGAATGATTTCTTTTGACAACAGAAATCCGAATTTTTCCTGTTGCTGCTGAATGATTGCATTAATCTGAGGTAGTGCATAGGGTATTGCCTCTTCTTCAGTAGACACCTTGTGCAATGCGAGTAGTGCGGGCATACGCACACGATAAAATTCATCGAGGTTGGAAGAATAGATCGAAAGAAAAGTAAGTCGTTCCATAAGAGGAACGGTTTGGCGCTGGGCCTCCTCCAACACACGCCCGTTAAATGAAAGCCAGCTAAGATCACGGTCAAAAAATTTTGGATCGCTTAAAGTAGACATATGGTTGTTAACAGTAAATGATAGTGCCTTTTCAAAATCAAAAAGTAGTCATTTACCATTTAACATCGGTTAACCGGACGTTATTTTAAAAGCCAATTTTACATGCGCATACAGAAAAAAGAAGTCCGGTCTAATATGACCAGGCTTCTTACCGATAGAGAGTGTTTATTTAAATAGAGCAAGCCGTGATACTGTATTATGCCTCCTAAATCAGACTTGTTTGCTTTTCATCATCGCAAGGGTAGCCAGAATATCTTCTTTTCTAAAAGGCTTCACAATAAATCCTTCTGGCTGAGTATCGTTAGCTGCATGTAAAATATCGGCGTTTGAATTTGCCGATATATAAATAAATGGAATCTGTGATTTCTTTAATTCTCTTGCCAGGTCAATACCATTCTCCTCTCCCCGGATGAAAATATCCAGTAAGACCAGGTCTGGTTTTGTCTGTGAAATAAATTCTCTCGCTTTCGCTACCGAGCGGGCAATTCCCAGCACTTCGTAATTTTCTGCCGTGAGCAATAGCTTTAAATGATTGGCGGCAACAAACTCGTCTTCGACTATGAGTATTTTTTCTGTCATGATATAAGTTACAGCAAACGCACTGGAAAATTAGTCACTTTTTTGTTTCCATCCACTGAGATAAAAGTATAAGCGTTATCCTATTGGCAATTCGTCGATTACATCCTTACCAGTTTATCCGGTAGCTCCAGCAATGAATTAACGGGACTCACCATAAACAGTATTTCCACACAGGTTCCCTTTACATCTTTAATAGAGAAGGTGGCATCAATATCTTCACTAAGGCCTTTCATAAGGCTAACTCCCAGCGACTTGATACTCTCTTCACTAAAACCGGCTGGTAATCCAATTCCATTATCAGCGATCGTCAATCGGCACCGATTGGAGATTGCAGACAACTGTATACTTATTTTATCGGTTGCCTTCATCTGTGGAAATGCATATTTAATGGAATTGGTTATCGCCTCATTCAGGATAAGCCCGATCGGAATAGACTGCGACGTATTCAAATACAATTCATCGATGCTCAATTCAAAACGAATCGTCTCCTGCACACCAAACGCACTGGACAAGTAATCCACCAGTTCTTTTATATACACCTTCATATCAATAGTGGCTATACTCTCGCTTTGATACAGCTTTTTATGAATCAGCGACATGCAGTGTACGCGTGACTGACTATCCCTGATAGCACTTAAAGCGGCATTGTCCTGCAGGTACATGGATTGGGAGTCCAGAAGGCTGATGATGATCTGCAGATTATTTTTTACACGATGATGAATCTCTTTCAAAAGCCATTCTTTCTCCGTAACCAGTTGATTTAAGTTTGCATTTTTCTGACTGATCGTTAGATTGATCCTGTTCTTAAACTGATATCGATTATATAGAAGAACAACAATGATAATTAATAAAACAACTCCGCCAATAGTTACATTGCGAACAAGCATGGCCTGCTTCAGATTGGTCACCTGAATTTTGCTTTCGGCGTTAAGCAAAGCGATATTCTTATCCTTTTTTTCTGTTTCATACTCAATTTGAAGCTGAGCAATTTCCTGATTATTCTGCTGATTAAGTGTGGAGTCACGCAGCACCTGGTACTGGCGCGTATGAGCAATGTACCTGTTCAAATCTCTTCGTGCAGAATCCAATTTGGTCCATTCCCTATAGACATCAGCCAGATCCGGAATAAGTTTATGTCTACTGAATATTGACTCATTTTCTTTCAGATACACTTCGGCCTTATCCAATTCATTAATGGCGAGGTAATATTTTGTAAGTGCCTTGGTAATATGAATCGATGAAGTCCCCATTTTCTTTGCGTATGCATAGTCCGCAAGAAGGGGTTGACTGTAAGCGCGGCTTTTTTCCAAATTTTTTATCTTTAAATGAAATATCATCAGGAGTGCATGAATGCTTCCATTCCATTTCGGATGTTCATCTAATTCTTTTTTAGGAATTTCTAAAATGTATTGTATCGCAAGTGGCGTGTTCCCGACAAAAGATAACGCCTTAGCTCTGTTATAGGCAAGAATGATTTTACTTTCCACATTATTACTTCTCAATGAAAGGTGATAACCTTTGTCATAATGCTGGTAAGCGAGTTTGTATTTACCCATGCGCTCATAATTCAACCCAATACGGTTGTGAATGGTAGTCATAACGGCAAAACTGTTATAGGATGAATCTGTCAATTGTGCGGATTCTTTGAGTGCCAAAAGACCATACTTCACCGCCAGCCGGTAATTACCCAGCGAGCCGACTACATCACCCAACAGATCGTAAGCTCCGATTGCGCCAATGGAATAATTAATTGCCTTATACAGAACAATGGACTTTTCCAGATTTATTACAGCATCATCAAATTCACTATTGTACTGTTGTAAATCACCCAGCTCTTTAAGCAGGTTTGCCTGACTTATTTTAGAGCCTGATTTTTCATGCGTTGCTAAAGCGAGTTTCACCCATTCAATTCTTTGATTTAAAAGTTTGCTATCCATTGGGCAGTAACCGCTTCGGTTATAATAAGCGTCTCCTAATTCATATAAAAAATTATTTTCTTTGAATACGGCAATGGAACTGTCCGCATACAAGCGCCCGACTAACGTGTCCCTTTTCGAACTATAAATTTTTGAATAGGCATCCAGACATTTGCCAATCCCTTTCTTAAAATTTAATCGCCGGGATGCCTCATATGCCTTATCAATGATTAACATCGAACTATCCAGATCTATACCGGAACGATCCTGCTTGTTAAAATAAACATAACTCCGCGTTAACAGCATGTTTACTCCTACGGTATCCGTTGTCTGACCGCTGAGTATCATTTCCGGTTTGGTGGACTGAATCCTTAACCAATAAACACCTGCTGCCAGAATGATCAGTAAAAAAAAGATCCAGCTAACTGTTTTTATTACGTTCTTCTTCATCAACGAAAGGTATAGGTAGTCTTTCTATTTGACAATAATCAGGCTAATGTGAATAGCAGGAATTACTTTGCTCCTCTTCTTATCCGCTCTGATTTCTATCACTGACCACGACATATCGCGGTCAATAATTAAAACCACGATATATCGCGGTCGGCTAGGTTCAATTTCAAAATCAGAGAGTATTCAACATTTTCATTTCATGAGAATAAAGGAAAAGTATAATAATCCCATGCATTCGCACCAGCGGTAGTCATTCATACTGCTTTTATTTTGTAATGAAACTAAAAACAAATGACTATGAAAAATAAGAAGACCTGGTTTATCACCGGCACATCACAAGGCTTTGGTCTTGAAATCGTAAAACAAGCATTAGCCCATGGAGATAATGTGGTTGCTACTTCGAGAAACAGTACTCACCTGCAAAAGGAAGTCAATGATTCTTCGCAGCATTTTCTTCCCTTACAGTTAAATCTCTTGAACGAAGAAGAAATCAAACAAGCCATTGATCAGAGCATTGCCCGGTTTGGCCAAATCGATTACGTTGTCAACAATGCCGGTTATGGATTACTATCCGGAATTGAAGAGGCATCGGCAAAGGAAGTGCAAAGCAGTTTTGAAGTGAACGTGTTCGCGTTATTGAATGTGACGCGGGCAGTTCTTCCACACATGCGTTCAATACAATCAGGACACATCATTAACATCTCTTCCGTATTTGGTTTAATAGCCGGTGCGGGCTGGGGTATTTATTGTTCTACCAAATTTGCCGTAGAAGCTTTATCAGAAGCACTTGCACAAGAGGTGAAACCGTTTGGAATAAACGTTACACTCATCGAACCGGGATACTTTCGCACTAATTTTCTGAACGGCGGATCGTTAATTACCGCTCAGCATCCTTTAGCCGAATACACTGCCATTTCAGAGATCAGGCGTAAACATGTTGAAGAGATTCCTGGCCATCAGCCCGGAGATCCAATCAAATTAGCAAGTGCAATCATCGCAATGACTAAAATGCCCGAAGCACCACTTCGCCTGTTACTTGGGTCTGATGCATTGCAATTTGCAGAGTACAAAATAAGTCAACTGCAGGAAGGAATAGCTGCTAACAAACACATTACCCTATCTACTGATTTTCCCAAATAGCAAAAGTGATTGCTGATCGAATAATGCCACGCCAGATAGAATGAGCAGGCCGCGGATTTCCACCTCTGTTTTATGGTCGCCGACGATCATAATAAAACAGAGGCTCTTTCAATTTCCTTTTGCGCGACTACACCCTTTCTACAAAATGCCGTCTGTATAGTGCGTAAAGAAAGATGAACTTCATGAAAGTAGAACCTCTTCTATCTTGCTAATAACAATTATAGATTAAACTTAAGAAAGGTAGCCGGAATACTTCAGCTACCTTTCTCTTATTTCAGATTCTATATCTCTTATCAGCAATAAAGATAAATCGATCAGAAGCGTAAAGTGGTGGTGATACCTACATAAAAAATATTCTTACCTGCACTCACCGACTTAAGGTATTCACCGGATTTAAACCAGGTGGTCTCACCTCTTATAAAAACAAAAGCATGCGGACTGTACTCAATCGTACCGCTTATCTGATGCCCTATAAATTTAGAGTCTCCATCGCCTGCAGGATAAATAACGGAAGCTCCCGGGCTATAAATTCCATCACCCAGACTGTAGCGCCAGAAGAAATCATAATCCACAAATGCACTGACCTTTTTACTTACCGGAACTTCGATTGAAGGATGCACATCAAAAAGATTGGAAGGACCAATCAGGGCAGCATAACCAAAGTAAGCACCGCGTGGAAAGAGTGGATTAAAAGATTGGATCCTTCCGTCATCGGGATTTTTATCTCCGCTGATCATTTCTGTTTTCACACCTATCGTTGGTGCGGACTCGCTCTCTCCTAACTGGTAAGTGGTATTGGAAGAAAGCGTCCATGCGGATATCGAACTGCTGGCCAGGTCACCGAATTGAAATAATCCTTCGACATCATAACTCCATCGTTTCGATGCACCCCATATGCGTGATCCAACGGAATGTCTTAGCTCTTTTCCTTTTACATCTGCCCAGGTAGAAGACGCTTTTCTCAATCCTAAATAATAGACGTCGATGTTTCGGATTACCGGAATACCGGATACCGTAACATACGCTCCGCCAAACTGAACATTCTTATTGAAGATTTTATCATTAAAAATTCCCTGCCTGCTGGCCACATAGCGCGAAAAGAAAAGATCCGTCTTCACATGCTTACTTTTGAAAAAGAGTTTGAATCCATCAAAGGCCTGCCTGTTATTAGGTCCTTCCCGCGGGCTGATCAAGCGGCTGGAACCATAGCTCATCTCCTGGCGACCGACACGGAACGTCAGCGATTGATCTTTATTTTCAAGCAATACAACGTCAGCAAACAGCTGATGCATGTCCATCTCATTCAATTCAACAGGAGAAGGTGGATCTACTCTCCCTACCACGATGCTGCTTTGTAATTGCGTAAACAACCGGATCCGCTTATTGATATGCCAGTCGGCGTGTAACAATAAACGATTTAAAACAAAACCGTCTTTGTCTTCCGAAGCATCACCCCACTCTTCATTTCTAAACCGGAAGTATTGATAGCGTACTTCACCTCCCAATGACAGGTAGTGATTACCAGAGGAAGATAGTCGTGTAAACTTCATCCGTTCGTACCAGTTGAGCTGTGTGGAATCTTTCAGGTAGGAATAATTTTCATCGTAGCGAAGTGATTTGAATGACTGTGCAAAACCTGAAACAGCTACGAACGTCATGAGTAATACTGAAATTGTTTTTTTCATGGCGATCAGAATTTTCTTACCAGGATTACTCCACCAATAACCAACGCCAGACCTAATGCTCTCCAGATATTGATCGGGTGTGCCGATGCAACCAGTATACCCGTGTGATCCAAGAGCAAAGAGACAATCATCTGGCCAGCTACGACTAACGAGAACGTGAGTGCAGCGCCTAATCGCGGAAGCATGAGTATCACAACCAGCACATAGAATGCACCGATTATTCCACCACTCCATTCATAGAGCGGAACTTGTTTTAGGTTTTGTAGTTTGATTGGCCCTTGCGTGATCAGCGTATATCCCAACAACGCGATGGTGCCGATCAGAAATGAAAAGAAGGCAGCATACACCGGGCTGTCAATACTTTTGCCCAGCCTGCCATTTATTGTTCCTTGAAAAGGGAGTGCACATCCCGCCAGTATGGATAATAAAATGTAAACTATTTTCATGCTTGATAATATTTAGTGATTCGATGATCAAGAGAATACTTGCCCGGCCCAAGAAAGAAGAGCAACAACACCGACACACTATAGATATAAGGTGTGTCCATTACTTCGAGTGGATCGTGAATGTGAACGAGAAATAAACCGGTGAGTGTGACCGCCAGAATACCCAAGCAAGCGAAGCGGGTAAGCAAGCCCAGCATTAACAACACCGGGCATATCAGGCTGGCAAAAATGGCAAAGAAGAAAGTGAACCTTATTCCGAATCCAAAAGGATCGGGAAAGGAATTTACTTCAGCATCAAAGTGAGCAAGTTTTTTTGCTCCATGCACAAAGAATAAAGAGGCAGCTACAAGTATTCTGTAAAACAGTAATGTCAGGTCACTATTCCTGCTGACGGTACTAAAAAGATTTAGTCGCATAACGTTACTTTTGATAGCCACCAAAGAATTTCACCGGCGACCACGAAGGAATAACTTCCGGCACAGGTGCGTCCCATTGCTTGTACTCGCCTGCCGCATACACTACTTTACCATTTACAATTGTCATCACGGATTCGACGCTCTTTACCTCATCGGTTTTTATGGTGAAGTAATCCTTTGAAAGCACCACCATGTCGGCATACATTCCTTTCACTAGTTTTCCTTTGTCCTTCTCTTCTCCGGAAAACCATGCACTACCGCTAGTGTATAGTGTCAATGCATCGTGGCGTGTAAGTGCATCGGCTGTAGGCCAGAACTGGTATCCACCTATTGTCTTTCCTGTGATGGCCCAATGCAAAGCCATCCATGGATTGAAGGTGGAGATGCGTGTGGCATCTGTTCCCATACCAACAGGTATTCCCATGGACATCATTTTCTTGATGGGAGGAATCTGATGATCCGGTTGAGCATACATCTTTTTATATAGCTCTCCCTGGTAATACATTCTGAATTGCACAGCGATACCGCCTCCCAGTTTCTTCACTCGTTGCAATTGAGCATCGGTGATGGTTTCCGCATGATCGAATGCCCAGCGCAGTCCGTTGAAAGGAATTTCCTTATCCACTTTTTCGAATACACCCAACATTCGTTCAATGGATTCCGCATAAGTTGCATGTAAGCGAAAAGGCCAGCGATTCTTTACCAGCACTTTCACTACTGCTTCCAGGTCTCCTTCCATTTCAGGACCAAGGATGGTACGAGGCTCAAGAAAATTTTCGAAATCAGCACCCGAGGCAATCAGGTTTTCACCTGCACCTTCCATGGTAAATCCGCTGGAGAGCAACATGTGATCATTCTTATTCGGATATGTCATCTTCACCCACTTCTCATAGTCTTCGAGTTCTCTTCCTTTTACTTGCGCAAACAAATAATAAGCAGTACGGATATTTAACTTACCATCCTTTGCTAATGATAAGGCAACGGTATAATCATCCGGATAATTTTGTGAACCTCCTGCAGCATCGATAGCACTTGTTAATCCAAACCGGTTGAGTTCACGATAGTATTGCAGCGTGGAGTTGAGCTGCTCTTCACGCGCCAGTTTAGTAGTAAGGCCAAGTGTCATATAAATAGCCTTGGGAGTCGCCTTAGCATAAAGCATCCCCGTTGGTATACCTTTGTCATCCAGTTCGACCAGGCTTCCCTCATAGTAAGTATCTTTTGTATAGCCCAGTACTTCAATACCTTTCTTGTTTAAGAATGCTTTGCCATACAGGTAAGTAATGAAGACCGGCTTATCCGGAACAGCTTCATTGATCTCCTGCAACGTAGGCTGCCGTTGTTCTTCAAACTGATATTCATTCCAGCCACCGATTACTTTAATCCATACACCAGGAGGTGTGCGTGCGGCTTGCTCTTTCAGCATTTCCATCGCCCGCTTCAATGACTTCACTCCGTCCCATCTTAATTCGGCATTGAAATGCAGTCCTTCGCGGATGATGTGTATGTGACTGTCATTAATACCCGGAATCAGTGTGCGTCCGTTTAAGTCAATTTTCTTTGTTGATGCCTCTGTGTATTTCGCTAAGATGTCTTTTGAATTACCTGTCTCCAGGATAATTCCATCTTTAATGGCAATGGCTTGTTTGAAGTCATTCTCTTTTTCAAGCGTGGCCACTTTGCCGTGATATAAAATCAAATCGGCTTTCTGCTGCGCATAGGAAACAGATAGTAGTGTTAATGCGATGACCACAACCAGCATCGATTGTTTCCTATCCATCAAC
>NNBV01003263.1_pt1 | contig 12075 bp, 6 predicted proteins | sample 1173771 | NCBI WGS metagenome assembly NNBV01 (sample SAMN07173938, study PRJNA388173) | plant metagenome | isolation source: symbiotic tissue sample KVS11 | place: Norway: Troms, Kvaloya island
AGTTTGTACTGCTTTCCTTTTTCAAGCGTTACGGCAGTGAGTACATCAATGACTTTACCATCAATTCGCAATGATGGTACTCCGTAGGGATCAGACTGAACATTTCCGTTGCCATCAAATTTATAATTACCCGAAAAATTATAAATACCTGACTTCTGTGGAACCAATACACCTGACCATCGAACTGAAAATTCCTCTTCCACTACATTATTGATCGGCGATTTTGTCCAATGAAAATCAAGTGATGAATCAATGCGTTTGATCGTTGGTTTACCACTGAAGTTTGTGTTCTCAAAGTATTCTGCCTGTAGTCCTGGTTGCAACTTTCCGTTCTCAAGATGATATAGATTTTTTGCTTCGACTATTTGATAGTTGGTATATATTCCCGGAACAATAGGTCCACCTGGTGTATAGAATACATTCGTTTTCCCCAAACGCTTTCGTAGTGCCTCTAACGGAGTGCCTGGATTAACAGGCAAACCGGCATAGTTACCAATGAGAATAACGGGATTGTCTGCATTCGGACCAATTAACGCTATCTTCTTTATATTCTTCAAGGGTAACAGACCGTTGTTCTTCAACACTACCAGCGATTTCTCCGCTGCCTGCTGTGCCAGTTTCAAATGCGCTTCCGATCCAACAACAGACATAGGAATTTTTGAAAACGGAACCAGATCGTCCGGATCGAACATCCCCAGTTTAAAACGCGCTTTGAATAATCTGGTGAGCGAGGTGTTAATATCTTTTTCATTCAGTATACCTGTTTTAACAGCTGAATCAAGATGATCTTTTACAAAGGCAGGACACTCCTCACAATTCAAGTCAGTACCCGCAGCAATTGCCCAACCCCAGGCTTGCGATGATGTTTCTACTACATGATGATTTTCTTTTTTATAGAAATCAGTAATCGCGCCACAGTCAGATACAACATAACCTGTAAAGCCGAATTCATTACGCAAAATATTGGATAGCAAATAATCAGAGCCACAGCATGGCTTATCGCGAAAGCGATTGTAGGCACACATGACTGATTGAACATTCGCTTCTTTTACAGATGCTTTAAATGCAGGAAGGTAGGTTTCAAAAAGATCACGGTCATTTACAAATGTATTGTCCGTATGCCGCGTAAACTCAGGTCCACTGTGCACGGCATAATGTTTTGCTGTAGCTATGGTTTTAAAGTATCTGGGATCGTTGCCTTGCAGGCCCCTAATGAAATTGACTGCCATGCGTCCGGTAAGATATGGGTCTTCACCATAGGTTTCCTGTCCACGACCCCATCGGGGATCTCTGAAAATATTGATGTTCGGTGTCCAGAAGGTAAGACCAGTATAAATACTCCGAACATTGTTTCGCACAAAATCGTGATGCTTTGCCCTCGCTTCATCAGAAACTGCAGAAGCCACTTTAAACATTAACGTCTCATCAAAAGTAGCTGCTAGTCCGATGGCTTGTGGAAACACTGTTGCCTTACCTGCACGTGCCACACCATGAAGACTTTCGTTCCACCAATTGTAAGCCGGTACACCTAATCTTGGAATGGCGGGAGCTGCATTGAAAAGTTGGTTTACTTTTTCATCAAGCGTCATGCGGGAAATTAAATCCGAAACACGCAGATCGATTGCTACTGCCGGATCCTGGAAAGTGTATTCATATTTCTGTTGACTATAGGCAGGAATGAATCCTAGTGTTAACAAAAGTAATGTCGCGCAAGACAATTTTCTTTTCTTCATGAATAATGTTTGTGTAATGATTTGAATTACTTTACCTCTGATAATTTATCAATGCGTTCAAACAACTTCGCATCTGCCTTCCCCTCATCGACCAGCTTTCTCCAAATTGAATAGATCGCTACGTTCCAACCCATGTTAGGCTTCCAGGGTTCACCGCTTTTTGTATTCAGGCATTCATAAGTTGTATTACCAATCTCAAAATCCAAAGACGTACGCCAGATCAATTCACCTTCAGCTTCTTTGATACCGTGCAGATACGCATCAATCAAAAACAAATTATCGTAAAGAAAGAATGAACCGCCTCTGAAGTAGCCTCCGTCCGGTATTTTCTCTCTGTTCATTTGCGAGGTATATCCTTTTATATCATAGAGCGCTGCCGGCAGGTAATCACCATTTGGCATACATACCGTTTTAAAGCCGTATTTTGTTTTAGAGCCACTCACCATTTTACCATAATGCTGTTCAACGGTATTCGTTGCAAGCATTTTTCTTCCGAAATAGATTTGCGATAAAAGATCAGGGACGAGTGGATCAGGCCCGAGAATCATATTTTTCTTTTTACTGATGGGATAAAAACCCAACTCAGCATTAAACATATCCTGATAATTTTTTAAGGCCTTAGCCGGATCACTTCTTGTACGCAGACCCATTTCTTTGGCTGCGGCAAGTGCCAACGCAAATAGTCCCTGATTATAGCTGATCACATCGTCTTTCTCGAAAGCAATTACATCGCCCCAATATTGAAAATCCAAACGCCCATCGCTTGCCAAATAGCTATGGAAGTAATTATTTCTGGCGCGTGTCTCTATCGCATCTACATATACTTGTACTTTGGCTAAATCCACTTCTTTGTTTTCTTTAACCGATCGAGATGCCCAAATAACAGTCATTAAAGGATATTCAGCATACTCGTTCAACACATTCAATTCGTTTTTGATGCACTCGGCTGCATATTCAGGTGATAGCATCATAGAAATCCAAAATGCATCCCGGCCGTATTGTGTATTGGCATATTCAACTGAAGGAACCACCCAATACTTACTTTTACCAGTATCGTTTATCCTTAAATTCATGTAGGCAGTTGTAAAAGAAAGCGCACCAAAATAGTCGTTATACTTTCCATTTGAAAAGTGATGTGCAGCGAGCTGATTCACATCTTTGCGAAGTCCGTTAAGATTGTTTGTTTTGCTTTCAAATACTATTCCTTCAAATACATGTGACTTGTTTGCGGCTATGGGATGGTAATACGATAAAATTTTTCCAGGTGCCATTACCTGGGTTTTATCGGTATTGTAATCGATGTCCAATTGCTTTACAGTGTCAGGCTTCAGGCCTGGTGTTTTGCCATTGTCACCGGACGAGAGTTCAAGAGATTTTTGATCCACATAAAATACCTGACTGGTAAAATTATTATATAATGCTGGCGAACCATTGAGTGCCACAATAAAAGTGGAGTCAGTCTTCAACGCAATGACAGGCACTGCTTGTTTGGCAATTTTTTCCGTAATCCATGCATTTACATCATGCGGACTTTGTCGATAGATTTCGGAGCTATCTACTTGTCCATTAAAATTGTAAGGAATCTCATTGGTGAAGTCACAACGCAGTGAAAAGTAAACTTCCGCATCACCATCCTCTTTTTTAGCAGTAGCTTTAAATACAGTATAATCTTCTTTCGGCTCAAGAGTAAAATCAACTGAGACACCATCCACATCCTTTTGAAATGAAAAAGGTTTTGACAAATCGATTGGCAATCTTGTGATTTCAATATCTCCTTTATCGGGTTGCTTCAGTACGAGTGACCAATTCGAAACCTGATCGGATTTTTTATCGCACCCAAACAGAAGAGCAGCGATCAAACCCATTACTAGAATTGTTTTCATTGGCAGTTTTTCTTTATTTACTCTGTTCTAACCCATATCGGAACATAGGCCACACAAAATTGAATTGCTTAAACAATGTACCTTATGTTCTTATGGGTTAACGTATTTACCTTCCTCCATAAATTTCATCAAGCCCATTAAAGCTCCCCAATGATAATAAGGATCGCTGTTCAATTTATTATCCGATGCACTTACCCCTTTCTCTGAATTTATGTTCTCCAGTACATAATGATCATCATTCCATGATTTCATATATAGTTCATACGACTTATTGGCTAATTCTTTAGCAGCAGCTTTATCGTAGTCGCGCAAGCCGAGGTAAACCAGAAAATTCATTGGTCCCCATATTGCGCCACGCCAATAATCGTTGTCATAACTTTTGTCGTTGCGGGCAGCCGATGGAATAATGTATTCCCCGTAAAATTCCTGTGGATTATAATAGTGTTCCTTCATCATGCGCTGCGCTTGCTTCGCAGATGGTATGCCCGCGAGCATCGGATAAAATAATGCAGGACTCAGGCGATTGCTAAATTGCTGATTGTCCAGATACTTATTCAAATAGATTCCTGTTTTGTCATCCCAGAGTTTTGCCGTCAGGTTACTGATTTTCTTCGCACGTTCAAGTAATTCTTTTTCATCCGCTTTTTTACCTAATGCTAAAGCCATGTTTGCGAGGTATTTGCAATCGGTTATATACAAGCTATTCAATCCAACATCTGCTAAATTTAAGAGTGAGTTATTTCCAACAGTCTGCACTTTCGCATCTTCATACATGGGTGAATTATCCAATCCGGATTCGAGCATGATGTGTTTGAGCCCGGCTCCTTTCCATCCTGCACCCCAGGTTAAATATCCCTGGTTGATTCGGTTTTCTATCCACCATCTATTCCAATCTAATAATTCGGTATAGACTTCTTCGAGAAACCATTTCTCCTGATACTTTTCATAAATCATCCAGCACACTAAGGCACCTACTGGTGGTTGTGATTGCGTTGACGCAGCGCCATGCGGCCATTGCGTAAACCCAATCTGACCAAAATTCTTTTGCCCTTTGGTAACAGCAATAGCATTGCTGTAGGCGAAGTCCTGATTATCAAGTGCAAATAATAATGCAGCGAAATAGGTATCCCATTCAAAGAGTACATAGCCGTGCCAGGCTTCATTCCATCCTCGGGTTACTGGAGTAATCACACGGTTTTTATCGGCATCATACAACGTGTTCCAACCCAATACACTTTGCATTCCTTTAAACGCTTCCGCCATATCACCATACTTCTGCGCGTAATGATCATATTCTTTCTTTGCCGATTCAATGATGGCTTTGGCCTCACGTAATGTCTTTTTATTGCCTGTATAAAAAGCAATGGTGGAATCACCTTCAAAAACCAAATAAGGTGATGTGTGGGGATGTGCTACTTCAACATTGGAACTTGTAGAATGAATAACATATTCATCTGCTCCAAATATGGCCTTGATATTTTCGCCCTTGCGCTGTACATGGCCTTCGCGATTCCAGAGAATACCGGTTTCGAGTTCTACATAATAATGAGTCGATGATTGTTTTATTGGTGTTACGAGAATAACAACGTCTTTACCTTTCGCGGCGGATTGAATGCGGATTGTATTACCTTTCCAATGATCAATAATCAATTCCGTATATGTTCCATCAAACGTATGAGCTATGGGCCGGACCATACCCGATTTGTCTACCGTGATTTCATCCAGAAAAAAATCCGGATCGTAAGGTGTACCGATAAAGGATTGTCTGAAATTAACTTTCAATAGCAATCCTTCAGGTAATAGAGCATGACTGAGCATGCTGCCATAACTCCACGTATTCCAGCCTGTAGCCAGTTTGTGCTGAAGATGTTTATAATTCGATGACTGAGTCTGAGCAAAAACAGAAGAAGAAAAAATGAATGTGGCTAATACTACATTCAGTAAAAATCGATTCATGAAGATCTTGACAATTAAAGAAAAATACAGAATTACTATAAGTTCGAACAATAAGCGTAGTAAGAAGCAAGCGCCAGGTTTTGTACCTGGCGCTCATTTACAGTTCAACTTCACTTAGTTGGAAATTCTATTCCGGCATTTTTATGATTGCAAAGTTATCTAACGATATACCCCCTGCTCCGTAGCTACCGCCGTAAGTACCAAACTGCATGGCAAAGAAATATTCTTTAGCTACAGTGATTTCAAATTCACCTCTGTCGTTTGCTAAAAGTGTAGTTACATCTTCAAAAGGATAACCTAATACAGGGAAACTACCTTTACCAGTAGGAATGTCATTGGTAGCTCCACCCCACCATGCATTAAATCCGGAGATTAACGTCTTGTTGTCTTTAGCAGCGGAAAGCGATTTTGTATCAGGAGGTGCTGCAGTTAAAAGGAACGCCTCAATAAAATAATTTTTACCTGCGCTTGTACTTGTCGCATCCTGGCTCTCCCCTGTCTTCACATTTACATCACCGGAGAATCTGTATTTACCTACAGGCAATGTGCCGAGACTTTGCCAGATAATGTTGCCATTATCCTTAAATGGAGTAAGGTTGTCAATATGAAAACCTTTGCCCGTACTAGTGCAAGCTACATTGACAGTTGACCCAAACTCATAAACGGCATTTACAAGTCCCGCATCTGACATACTATTTACAGTCCAGTTGGCATTGGATTCAAACTCGCCATTCTTTATGTAATTCGAAGCAGCAGGCTTTACGTCACATAATGCAATGGGAGGTAATGTAACTACAAGATCGATTGTTTTTATGCTTTGAATCGGGGTTGAATTAGCCGCTCCAACAGAAACCAAACTTACCTTGTAAGTGCCCTGAACTTTATAAACGTGTGTGGGTGATAGTTCTTCCGAAGTTTCTCCATCGCCAAAGGACCAGAAAGCTGTTTCATTGTTGGCAGAGGTGTTCTTGAAGATAATCCTTTTACCTTCTCCTGTCGGGGCTACTTCCGTTTCAAAATTTGCACCATGTGGTTTTAATGGTTCAGGGTCAGAATCGCAGGAGAAAGCAATGAGTGCAAATGCTCCTGCAAAAAGCCACTGATTGGTAATTTTTCTTGTCATAGTAAATGGGTTAAAAGTTTAAAGCAATAATTCGAAATCATTCTTTCAAACGATTTCTATATCACTAAAAGAACCATCTTGTGGATTTAACTCACCTGCACGCAAAAAAAAAATTAAAATCCATTGCTGGTTATTTACGAACCCGGCTTTCTACTTCTTTTTTCCAGTTCAAGGTATTTCATTGCAGAAGCCTTATCGCCCAACTGGAAATAGGCATCTGCCATGGTATGAAACAAATCGGGATCTTGTTTGATTGACAATGCTTTGTCAATCACCTTAATCGCCTCTGCATATTGTCCCATTTGATTAAGCAATGTGCTTAGATTAGGATAGGCATCATAAAAATCCGGATCAATTTTGATCGCTTCAGAAAAATGTTTTTTCGCTTCTTCATATTTATGGAGTTGAATATAACATATGCCGATATTGTTATGCGCATTCGGAAAGGAAGGAGTAGTGCGTAACGCCTTTTGATAAAAGTCAATCGCTGCTTTATAATTGCCTTCTCTGAAGTATGCGTTTGCCTTATTATATTCTTCTGAAAAGGAAGTCACAGCGGGAGGAACCAATTTTTGTTCTTTCATTTTTGTAACCCGGGTGTAATTTTGGCGTGCTTCAGTAAAACCAGGATTGAGGCTTATTGCCTTGGCAAAGTAAATCATAGCACTATCCAGTTTTTTATCTTTCGCAAAATACACTCCGGCTCGATTATAAAGCACTGATTGTGATTGAGTAGAAGCCCTGGCTTTTTGCAGGTAATGTGCTGCCTTATAAAAAATAAATTGTTCCTCCTGCAACAAAGACAGGTTTCGATACGCCTCAGAAAAATAAGGATTAATAGCTACTGCTTTTTCAAAATACTCCTGTGCCTTGTCATATTCTTTAAGTCCCATATGCGTTATACCCATATTGACACTGCTTAAATACTCGAAGGGCAACAACTCATACAATGCCACCGCTTCCTGCGCTGCCATCGCATAAGATTCGGAGTAATGTAAAAACCGCAAATAGTTAAGATGGATAAACCAGTCTTGCGGATGGTGAGCAACGGCCTGCACATAGTACTCATTGGTTGAGACCTTAAATAAGCTATCCCATTTTTGCCTGCTATGCTCTATGCTGTCCTGCAGTGCCTTTACCTCTTCTTTATTGGAATACTGATAAGTGAATGGCAACGATTTTATTCGACCGAGATTTATTTCATTGATGCGCATTTCATCAAAAGAAGAATAAGCCAGGCGAAGTTTACACGAAGGTAAATCCACTACGTCCATAGGAATTTGCAAATTGAGCAACCTTTCTACATGAGGTAAAATACAATTGGCCAAAGAAAAATTTCCCCTTAGATTGAGATGTACATGCTCATATAAAAGATCATTACCTGCCAGAAGACCTGGCCTTTGCTGATCAGAGAAAACCTTTGCATCGGCCAGGGAGACGCCTTTGCCGGCATATGTATCAGCTACTTGTTTTATGATTTCATTCAACCGGCTGTCTGCCCTGAAACGAAGTGCATCAAAGTCTTGTGCTTTCAGGAAAAAATCGTTCGCTTTTTCCTGCTTCCCTATTTTCTGGTAACACTTTGCTAACCGGAAATTCAATTCGGCATGTTCATCATCTAACTGGTACGCTTTGACATATTGATCAATCGCTTTTTTATGATAGCCTGAATCCATGAGCGACACACCTTTATCAAAATAGGTTTGCCATCGCTTTAATGAATCGCTGCTGAAAGTAGCAGGGTGTAAAGAAAGAAACGGAGAACAATCGGAAACATTGGTAATCACGGTGGAGAGTATGATTTTCACTCCGGCTGATGTGGTTGTATTGCAAATTTCATTTAAGTTAAGTCGGAAGTTTTCATAAATGGTATTCAAATCGGCATCATTATAACGAACCGAATTCTTCATGAACATTTCCATACCTAACCACTCCTGCTGATTCGCCTGATCAGGCGAAGATAAAGCCGCAAGCCACTGCCCTGTTTTAGTTTGATCCAGCGCTATCTTTGCTTTGATGAGGAAACGATGCGAGAGAAAGGGAGAAAGAGCTGCTGATAATCCATAAGGCCCGATCACTTCATTGTTGCCGGTATAGACGACAAATAAATCAGGCTCCAATTTCAGGCAGTCTTTCACTATGGGTAGCAAGACATGTGAATTGATAGCCGTGATGGCCGTATTGTAAATTTCAATTTTCTTATCCGGGTATTTTTTTTCGAGCATCACCTGCAGCATGCGACTGAAACTGAAAGCAGGATCAGGATCTCCCATGGCTGCTGATTCACCAAATACAAAAACACGAAATGCACCTTTTTCTTTCTGCACGGGAACGACTACAGAGGCAGACAGGCGAGCCATTGATTTAGGAAAGAACCTCCAGCTGAACTTATAATTATTCACATAACATTCCTTCCCTCCCACTTTCTCTTTAACAAAAAAACCAGATGGATATCCATATTCCGAAATCCGCAATACTATTTCAATCGCTATAAAAAAAGACGATGGTATAATGATGTAGAGGGCAAGGTAAAAAGTAAACTTCCTGAATACTTTTCTATACCTGGCCGAATTAAAAGTAATGGAATTCATAGCGTTTACTTTAATCAGGATCAAACTGACGGTTCATTATGTTATGATCTTTTTTTGGCTGCTTCTTTTTATCCAACACGATATCGCCTATCACCAGGTAATCCATATCAGTTTGCATAAAGCATTGGTAAGCATCTTCCGGCGTGCATACCATAGGTTCTCCGCGCACGTTGAAACTGGTATTGACTAAAATACCAGACCCTGTCAGCTCTTTGAAGCTGGTTAGTAATTTCCAAAAGCGAGGATTGCTTTGCTTTGAGACACTCTGAACACGCGCTGAATAATCGAGATGCGTCACTGCGGGAAAACCGGAACGCTTTACATTGCACTTCTGATATAAATCATACGAATTAAAATCACCTGGCAAAGGGTAACGCAACTCATTTAAAAATGGCATGGTAAACAGCATGTAGGGCGACGGAAAGGGATCTATAAAATAATCTGATACATCCTCTTCGCGAACAGCGGGAGCAAATGGACGAAAGCCTTCGCGGTTTTTAATTTTGATATTAAGCTTTTGTTGCATATCCGAATTACGTGGATCGGCAAGTATACTTCGGTTACCTAAAGCCCGGGGGCCATATTCCATGCGCCCCTGAAACCATCCGATTACATTCCCATCCTGTAGCAGCCGCGCTACTTTTTCTGTTACGCATTCAAAAGTTTCTGACTGTTCAATTACAGCTCCCCATTTTCTTAAAGAGGTCATGATTTCCTCCGTACTGAATGCATTACCGAGATAGGATCCATTCATGCTATCGGTACTGGAAGGCGGACGTTCTTTATTATGCGCGATATGCCACACGGCCATGGCAGCTCCCAGGGCTCCACCTGCATCACCAGCTGCAGGTTGTATCCAGATGTCTTCAAAAATAGTTTGCGCTCTTATCTTTGCATTGGATACACAATTAAGTGCTACGCCTCCAGCGATCACCAGGTTTTTACATCCGGTGAGGTTCCGTGCGGTAATAGCAAGGCGAACCACAATCTTTTCTGTCACTCGTTGAATGGCTAATGCCAGGTTCATGTACTCTGCCGAGATTGGCTCCATTTCCTCCCTGTTTCTGATTCCAAACAGTTTTATCCATCGCTCTGTATGCGTCATTCGAAGGCCTGTGGCAAAATCAAAATACTTCATGTTCAGGAGAAAGGAACCATCGTTGCGCAGGTCGACCAACTCTTGCAGGATCAGTTCTTCAAACCTTTTTGTTTGTTGCGCCTGTGCATCACCATAAGGTGCCAATCCCATCAGTTTATACTCGCCACTATTGACGCGAAATCCACAGAAATAAGTAAATGCCGAATAGAGCAATCCAAGCGAATGAGGGAAATCAAGTTGTTTAATCACTTCAATGGAGCTGCCTTCACCTTTGCCGATAGTTGTAGTGGCCCATTCACCCACTCCGTCTAAAGTAAGAATAGCCGCTTCCTGGAAAGGAGAAGGATAAAATGCGCTGGCAGCATGAGAAAGATGATGTTCGGGAAAAAAAAGAGGCACAGAAGAAAAACCTAAATGGCGCATTTCTTTTTTGAGTGTATCTCTTACAAAAAGTTTGTCCTTGATCCATACGGGCATTGCTTTTAAATAACTACCTATTCCACTTGGAGCAAAGGCATGATAGGTTTCAAGCAAGCGTTCGAATTTAAGGTAAGGTTTTTCGTAAAAGGCAATACCCGTTATCTTTGTATTTTTGTTGAGTGCTTCTTCCAGGCAATAACGAAGTGCATTCGTGGGGAACGAGGCATCGTGTTTTCTTCGGGTAAATCGTTCCTCTTGTGCGGCGGCTATGGGTTTGCCATTAACAATTATACATGCAGCGCTGTCATGATAAAAAGCTGAGATACCAATAATAGCTTCTTCCATGCAAAACCGCGATCAAAACACGGTATAGATAAAGGGCGCCAAAACAGATCCTGCGGAAAGCAGCAACAAAAAGCCAAGCATCAGCAATATAATGATGATGGGAGCAAGCCAAATTTTCTTTCGTGTTCTTAAAAATCCAAACAGATCTTTTATAAAGGTCATAACAATATTGATTAATAAGGATGCAGTAAATCTTCTTTCACAAAGTGATGAGCCCGATGCGTAAAAACAGATTGGGTTCCCTTTTTAAATTGCTTCAGCTTCAGCACATCTCTTGCGAATACTTTCATGAGCAATGCGACAGGTAATAAAACTCCAGCGTAAACAAAAGAGAGAAGTATTAAAGATGAAATTTTACTAAGCCCGTATCCAATCGCAAACCAGGCAACTGCTATTGGCTTAAACAGGATTGGACTAATTAACAGCACTGCTAAAACTCCAGCTGCTACTTTTTCATACAATGGCTGATGTAGTATAAGTCCCATTATAATTAAAATAAGAGCGGTAAGAACACCGGTCTCTTTGTATTCCTTATCTCCGATTTTTTTCATGTGTTAGCAATTGACAGACTAGTTATTAAGAAATACTATTGAAATTCAAAAGCACCTATATCCGGAGCACTGCCTGTAAAGGGAAGGGTTACGTTCGTGCCCTTATCGATAACAAAACTTGCGTTGGATAATGGTCTGTAAAATGTATTCCATCGGTTCCCTGAATTGGTAAAAAGCGGAGCACCTATAATATTATTTGCGTTGGCAGTGACGCCTGAAACCGACCATGTGTTATTGTTCTCTTTATACTTAAGGTTATTTAAAAATTCAATATTACTTCCAACCGCCTCTACTTCAGAACCTGCATTTAGAAATGCATTATTCTTTATTTGAMTATTGGAAATGCTATTCCCTTTTATTTTTACCGCTACCAG
>NNBV01003139.1_pt1 | contig 12063 bp, 8 predicted proteins | sample 1173771 | NCBI WGS metagenome assembly NNBV01 (sample SAMN07173938, study PRJNA388173) | plant metagenome | isolation source: symbiotic tissue sample KVS11 | place: Norway: Troms, Kvaloya island
ATATTAAGACCTACGAGATATACTTTGTTGGTTGGATAACTTCCATAATCTGTTCCAAAGCTGAGGTTGTCCTGCCCGAAACGGCTTACTTCGGGATCAAAGCCGGAATAATTTGTTATGGTCCACAAATTCTGTCCACTCACATAAATCTTGGCCGTTTTAATTTTAACACGTTCCAGCAATTCAGCAGGTATATTATAACCTAATTGAATATTCTTCATACGCAGATACGATCCGTCTTCCACCTGGCGACTGGTAACCTGATAAGGATTGCCTGTTGAGGTAGCACGGGGAATGGTATTGCCTGGGTTAGCCGGAGTCCAGCGATCTAATACAGCAGTGGATTGGTTACTGATTCCAGTGAGCGATTCCAGTTCATAACGATTAATGTTGTAGATACTGTTTCCCTGTACTCCCTGGAAGAAGATACTGAAATCAAATCCTTTGAAAGAAAAATTATTCGTCAGTCCAAATACATAATCCGGTTGAGCATGTCCTAGAATAATCCGGTCATCCGAACTGATGGTTCCATCTCCGGTTTCATCTACATATTTACGATCGCCAGGCTTAGCTGTTTTTTGTGCTGATGCAGCGATCTCTTCTACCGATTGGAAAATGCCGTCTGTCTGAAGTCCAAAAAACACACCCAGAGGTTGTCCTACTCTAAGGATACCTGAATTCGCCAATTGCAAGTGACCACTTGCCTGACCGGAAGGAATATCTCCGGTTACTGCTCCAAGATCAACAATCTTATTGCGATTAGCAGAGACATTAAAATTAGTAGTCCATTGCAGGTCGCCATCAAAGTTAATGGTGTTGATACTCAGTTCTACACCCTGATTTTGCACCTTACCTATGTTCTGCAGTGAAGTGGTGTAACCTGATGTTCTGGGCAGGGATACGTTGTACAATAAATCTTTTGTCTTCTTCTGATAAACATCAGCAGTAACAGTGATGCGATTATTAAACAATCCCAAATCAATACCTATGTCCGTTTGTGCTGTGGTTTCCCATTTCAAATTAGGGTTAGCAATACGCGTAGGTGCATAACCGATACTTAATGTATTTCCGAAGTTGGCATTAGCAGTACCCAGTGCTGCAAGCGATGCATACTGTCCTATTTCCTGGTTACCGGTAATTCCATAACTCACCCGAATTTTAAGATCACTGATCTTCTCTATTCCGCTCATAAATGATTCTTTTGAAATCCGCCATGCTGCCGAACCTGAGGGGAAGAATCCGTTTTTATTTCCTTCACCAAACCGTGACGAACCATCGATACGTGTAGTGACTGTGAAAAGGTATTTTCCATCCAGGTCATAGTTTACTCTTCCAATGTATGATCTCAATCCCCACTCATACATGCTGGAAGCACTGGTGTTGGTTTGCTGGGCAGAACCAAGATTGTTATAGGTAAGCACATCGTTGGCAAAATTTTGTGCACTGGCACGCACATCCTCAAAACGAGCTGCCTGCATAGTATATCCCAAAAGAACATTAATCTTATTGCGGTCATTCAATTCTTTCTGGTAGTTCAATGTATTCTCATTCAGCCACTCTGTATATTGAGATGAATAAACAGATGCATTTCCGTTCAGCCCTGCTCCTGCATAGAAAGTGCGTGGCTGATAGAAATTATTTTTATTGAATGACATGTTGGTTCCCATCAGCACCTTGAGCGTCAATCCTTCAATGATCCGGTATTCTCCTGAGATGTTTCCAAGAATACGGGTAACGGTTGTCAGATCGGTTGTTTCATTTGCCAGTGCCACCGGATTACTGATCAATATACCGCCGGTGCGGTTATTCATCGTATAGGTACCGTCTGCATTATATACAGGTATGGTAGGAGAAAAATTAAGCGCACCATACACTACACCGGCACCCCCTCCTCCATCACCATCGGTATTTACCTTATTGCCTTTGCTACGGGTAATGGTCAGGCTATTGCTGAGTTTAAATTTATCAGAAAGTTTACGATCAATATTAAAACGTACTGATCCGCGATCATAGTTGGTATTGAGTACCACACCATCCTGCCCGAAGTAATTGCCTGAAATAGCATACTGTGTTTTTTCATCGCCACCGGAAAAAGTAAGCTGGTAATTTTGCATCGGGGCATCTCTGAAAATCTCATCCTGCCAGTTAGTGCCTTCTCCCAGGTCAGCAATTTGGGCGTCTGTGAACACGGGTACTTTAGGAAAACCCGGCTTGCCAAGGTTGTCTGCATTCACATTGGCAATACCTTCGTTAATTAATACAGCAAGTTCTGTTGCGTTTAACATATCCAGTTTCTTACGCACTTTCTGCACGCCATAATAACTTTCAAACTGAATACTGCTTCTTCCTGCTTTTCCTCTCTTGGTTGTGATAATAACAACACCGTTTGCTCCACGTGAACCATAAATAGCGGTCGCTGAAGCATCTTTTAATATCTCCATAGACTCAATATCATTTGGGCTAATGTTTGGCCCACCTTCATTGTACAAGGGATATCCGTCAATAACATATAAAGGTTCGTTACCACCCTGAATAGAATTTCCTCCACGAATACGGATCGTTACTCCGCCACCCGGAGCATTGGAAGCCTGTGATACCTGAACTCCCGCAGCACGACCCTGCAACGCCTGTGACATGGATGTAATGGGTGTTGACTTAATGTCTTTCGCAGATACAGAAGCCACTGATCCCGTCAGGTCACTTTTCTTTTGAGTTCCGTATCCTACCACGACCACCTCATCAAGTTGAGTAAGGTCAGTTGCCAGGGTAACATCAAATTGAGTGCGATCACCAATGGGAATTTCCTGATTCGCCATACCGATAAAAGAAAAAACAAGTGTTGAGCTGGCGGATGCATTAATGGAAAATTTTCCATCCACATCGGTCACCGTACCATTCGTGGTTCCTTTTTCAAGAACATTTACACCAGGAAGTACTTCTCCTGCATCCGTCTTCACTACTCCGCTCACCAGTTTGGTTTGCGCCTGAAGTGGTAAAGCACACAGCCATCCGAAAAGCATCATGACACCAATAAGGTGTATGGGCTTTAGTTTTGTACGTAGACTTGTAGTCATAGTGTATTAGGGGGTTAGGGTCGATTTTCACAAATCTGTGCAATCGATTAACCTAATGACGCAAACGATGGCAGCGCTCCCCTACAAGGACTCAAAAAAAAATAATCAGACAATGAATTAAGGAGATTCTGAGCCTAATCCAGCAACCAGAATCCAGCTTCCCGATTTTTTTTCGGAAGGCAGATACAGAATTAATTGACCAGGATTTCCGGTCGGGCAATCTCAATTCCCACTTTCAGGGATGACTTACGGATCACCAGTTCGGGCATGAGCACAATTTTCCTTGGAATGAATTTATCGGAAGACATCTTTACTTCTTCAAGGAAGATCTCTGATGCCGTATTGCCCATGCGCTTGCAATGCTGATCCACAGACGAAAGCGGCGGATCGCTGAACATCGTGAAGGGTTCATTACTGAAACCCACAATAGCTACCTGCTCCGGAATTTTGATATCATTTTCTTTTAATACCTGCAGCGCACCCATCGCACTCAGATCGCTGCTGGCAAAGACAGCATCGGGTAACACGGGCAGCTTCATCAGCTCATACATGCTTTCCCTGCCATCCTCGAGCTGCAAATTACTTTCCACTACCAGTTCTTTTAAGAAAGGTAAGCCATGGTCTTCCAATGCTGCCTTGTATCCTCTCAGGCGTTCACGATAAATAGGAATCTTCTGAAAGTTGGTGAAGTGTGCGATGCGCTTGCATCCTTGTCTGGCAAGGTGCTCTACCGCTTTATAGGCGCCCAGGTAATCGTCAATCACCACGTGACTGATTTCCAGTTCATCATTGGAACGGTCGAATAAGATTACCGGAATTCCTTTGCTCTTTGCTTTGCGGAAATGATCAAAGTTCTCAGTTCTCTTAGCTAACGAAGCAATGATTCCATCTACGCGCGAACTCAACAGTGCTTCAATAGCTGCGGCTTCCTGCACAGGATCTTCGTGCGTCTGGCAAATCATAACCTGGTAATTGGCCTTGATCAGCACTTCTTCCACACCTCTTACGATAGATCCAAAAAAGTTACGGTCGGCCGAAGGAATGATTACTCCGATCACGTTACTCTTGCCATTACGCAATGCGGCAGCAAGACGATGCGGCTGATAGTTAAATGCCTTAGCCGCTTTATCTACCGCCCGCTTGGTTTGATCACTGATACGCGGATTACCATTTAATGCTCTTGAAACCGTAGAGGCCGCGATGTTCAGTTCACGGGCTATATCATGAATAGTCGCTTTCGTTTTCTTTTTTTCCATCGGTTTACATTAACCCATCGTCTTCTAACCTACGACTGATTCGATTGAATTTATTTTTCAAATCACCTTGTGATGTATCCTCACACTTATCAAACATCAGCAACTTTAAGGTATCATAGTCGGCCTTTAACCCGGCATCCGTGGCAAGAAGTTCATCCAGTTGAATGGACTCTTCAGGAGAAGATTCTCCGGCCAGGCAGCGCGCCATTAACTCATACGTTTCTGATGGATAAGATTTCACAGTCACTACTAAAGACGGTAAAATCACAAATTACCCCTACAAAGGGGAAAGAGAAAGAAATTTCAGAATTTTAATCAGCGCTTAATCTCGCTGCGAAGGTGCTTCAGTGCGCGGCCCATCTGTGTGTCTACGGTTTTAATGCTGAGCTGAAGGCGCTCCGCTATTTCCTTGTAAGTGAGTTCCTGATCGCGGCTCATCTGAAAAATAAGGCGGCACTGAGGTGCCAGCGATTGGATGGCGGCATCAATACGTCCGCTCAGTTCTTCGTAAGCCATCTGCTCATCAGCCCTGATTTGAGTGCTTGGGAAGTCATCAGAAGTATCGAGCACGGTATTTTTACTGTTCTTCATTTTGCGCAGGCAATCCAATGAACGGTTGCGCACCGAAACCAGCAAGTATGAAGTAAATGAACTGCTGATGTTAATGGTTTTCCTGTTCTTCCAGAAATTGTAAAACACATCGTCTACAATTTCTTCCGCCTGCTCACTATTGTGAACAATGCGGCACGAAAGAAGGCAAAGCGACTTGTAGCTACGATTAAAAATCAGCTCGAAAGCATGCTTGTCATCCAGGCTGGCTACGCGCTGAAATAAGGCATCTGTACTTTCGGCAGCTCCGGGCATATTAGCTGAAATTTGCTTGGAATGTTGCGGTACAAGGTTGGATATTTGAGGTATCATGCGCAATCGATTGAACTAATTTTCACACGATTGTAGTAATATTTATTAATGATTCGTTGCAACTATAAAAATATTTTATAGGGACCGTTCCCGGGAACGATCCCAACAATTTATAAACAGCCTTATTCATTCAAATTCTGACAAAAAAAGTTCATGAGCAGCAGTTCCGTCACCATCAAAGACATTGCGAAGATCCTTGGAATATCGAAGTCAACGGTGTCAAGAGCGCTATCCGAACATTCGGACGTAAATCAGGAAACGCGCAAAAAAATTCTTGAAGTTGCACAGCAATTAAATTATCAGCCCAACGCGCTTGCACTCAATTTAAAGCAACAACGCACCAATACCATTGGTGTGATTATTCCTGAAACCGTCAACCGTTTTTTCGCCAAAGCCATAGGCGGTATTCAGCGTGTAGCTAACCTGGCGGGATATAATGTGATGATCTGTCAGTCGGATGAATCGTATATCACAGAGAAGAACAATCTGCGTTCGCTGATTGCCTCGCATGTGGATGGCGTGATCATTTCTGTATCCAGCGAAACAGATCGTACCGATCACTTTGATATGCTGCTCCAGAAAAAGATACCGGTTGTGTTTTTTGATCGCATACGCGAAGATCTCAATACCTCACAGGTATATACTGACAACTACGAAATCTCTTTCGTGGGAACAGAGCATCTCATTCAGCAGGGATGCAAACGCATTGCCATTATCGCAGGGCCGCAGAATCTTCACAATAGCCGCAACCGGCTTAATGGCTACCTTGATGCGCTCAAGAAGCACGATATGCCAATAAAAGAAAGCTACATCGTGCATTCCAATTTTACAGGTGGCAACATTGAAGAATACACGCTCTACCTGATCCATCTTCCACAGCCGCCTGATGCGGTATTCGCTATCAACGACTATGCCGCCGTAGAGATGATGCACGTGCTTAAGAAGAACGGATTAAAGATTCCGGAGGATATTGCCGTGCTGGGTTTCAACAATGAAAACATCTGTCGCTTTGTAGAACCACCGCTCAGCACTATCGATCTTCCTTCGTATGATATGGGTGCTGTGTCTGCGGAAATTCTTTTGGCTCAGATCAGAGATGCTTCTGCACCTATTCAAAGAAAACTGGTGAAGAGCCAGCTGATTGTCCGTGAGTCTACACACCGCATTATCACGCACTGAGTTTATTTTATAACTACGCTCTTCTGATTGACTTCAGCACTAAGCTTCACCTGGCTGTCTTTGAAATCGGATTTCTTAAGGGAAACATTCGTTGTTAATCCACCGGTTATTTGAACACCTTCTGCTGACTGATACCTGAAATCAGTAACCGATGAGTTCTTCACGTTCTTCATCTGAATCGCAGGCCCTTTGGTTGTGCTTACATATACATCTTCCAATTGTATTCCATCCGAATCAATCATTTCAATTCCACTGACTGCTTCAATGTGAATATTATTCAGTCGGATGTTCTTCAGGTTCATTTCCGGAAGTCCCTGCAGAAAGGCTGCGCGGCCCGCTCCTTTGCACGTTACATTCTTAATAAAAATATCTTTGAAGGAAGGTGTCTCTACAGTAACCGCAGGAATCAGGGCAGCGAGCTTTGCTTTATCCTGCGTCTTCTCTTCGGCTGTAGGCACGGGGGAATTGCCAGTATAATACAAATCAAACAATAAAGCTTCCGCAGGGATATTCACCATGTTTATATCCGACACATAAATATTCTCCACTACTCCTCCCCGGCCACGTGTGCTTTTAAAACGTAAGCCCACATCTGTTCCGATAAACGTACAGTTGGCTACATGCACATTCTTCACTCCGCCCGACATTTCACTGCCCACCACAAAGCCTCCATGACCATGATACACGATACAGTTATCTACAATTACGTTCTCTGTAGGCATACCCCGGTCACGACCGTCTTTATCTTTTCCTGATTTAAAACAGATGGCATCATCACCCACATCAAAGCTGCAATTCAGAATCACCACATTTTTGCACGACTCCAGGTCAAGGCCATCACCGTTTTGCGAATACCACGGGTTGCGTATGGTCAGATTACGAATCGTCACCTCTTCACTCATCAACGGATGCAGACACCACGCTGGCGAGTTTTGAAAGGTAGGTCCATCGAGCAATACTTTTTTACATTGTACAATACTGATCATCACCGGACGCAAAAAATCTTTCACTGATTCCAGGTCTTCTTTCACTTTCAGATCAGGCACATTAAAATTCTCTGTGAGCTTAGCTCCTTTCAATGATTTCGCTGAAGGATACCAGGTATTACCCGCTTCATTGAGCAATCCTCCTGATGCCACCAGTTTCTTCCATTCATCACTGGTCAGTTTCGATTTCTTTACCTGTCTCCACGCTTCACCCGAGCCATCAAAAACCCCGGAACCGGTGATCGCAATGTTCTCCAATCCTTTTCCATAGATTGGAGACTGGCAGCGCGTAGTATTCAATCCTTCAAATGAAGTTTCAAGCAACGGATAATCATCCATGTTTTTACTGAAGATAATCAGCGCTCCCTCTTCCGCATACAGATTAATATTGCTTTTCAACACAATCGGCCCGGTGAGCCAGATGCCTCTTGGAATAATTACTTTACCTCCGCCTTTATTTGAGACTGCATTAATCGCATCGGCAAATGCTTTTGTATTCAGCGTAGTTCCGTCCGCTACTGCACCAAACTCTTTTATAGAAACGGAGTACGATGGAAAAACAGGCTCCACGACTTTTGTCATTTTAAATTCAAGCCCCTGGTAAATATCTTTTGCTGTTTGTGCCTGAATAACCGCAGCAGTACAAAACAAGGACGCGGCACTGATCAGCAGAGAGTGTGTTAAAATCTTCATTATGCTATTTCTTTAAAAATTCTTCTCGTATCGGATTAAAACTATCAACCAATCGTGCTCTTTTCGACAACAACTGAATGGTATGTTTTTTATTGGAAGGAACACTGAACATATCTCCGCTCTTCAGTGTCTGATCGGGTTCTCCTTCACAAAAGAAAATAATTTCGCCTTCGGCAATGTAAGTCGTTTGTTCATGCACATGATGATGCGGAGGCTCCGGCTCACTCCAGGGTCCGTTATCAAAATCAATAACAGCCGTCATCAGATCATGAGTATGTATGAAGTGACGATGAACACCGGGCTTAATCTCTTCCGGCTTTATTTCGTTCGATTTAATTACAGGCATGTTTTAATTTATTTTCCAGTCTCCGAATATTTTTTCCAGTGTATATTTCTTCACCTCTTCCTCCGACAGCTGGTGCGACCAACTGACACGTGATTTGGCATCACCCGATCCTTTCGATTGATACTCCGCATAAAAAGAAGTCTTCTCAGCATCGGGCTTATTCCAGTTATGCCACCCTTCCGGTTTTATTAATTTATCTATCGAACAATGAATAAAAACAGTTTTAGCAAATGGCCGCCATGGTCTTCCCAGGTAAACAGAAGCATCCGCAGCATCACCCGTTATTTTACAATCGATAAATACAAAACCGTAAGGTACGCCTTCTATAGTAGAAGCGGCCGTCACATAAAGTCCGCCTTTCTTTGTAAAGATGGTGCAATGATCAAACACCGCGGTCGACCATCCAAAAATATAATCGACAGTGCCTTCGATATAACAATTCTTATAATACTGCCTGCTCTTCTCACCATGCGGATACAGGGTATCCTGGAAACCAAGAAAGCGACAATTGCTAAACGTGGTCATGTCACCGTCCACCCGAACAGCTACTGCCTGCCCTACCGGGCCGGACGAGTTTTCGAAGGTGATGTTCTCCGCTGTAAAACCATCCGCGAAAGCATAAAAACTGGTAGAACCTGTTGTGCCGATCTCTTCACCAAACTTATTCTTCTTAGATGCATAGTCATCATAAGTAAGAAGCGTTTTATTCACATCCTCACCGATAAGCTTCACATTCGTTTTCGAACCCGCTAAAATCAGTTTCTCTTTATACACTCCACTCTTTACATAAATGGTGGTTACATTTTTCCTGAAATCGGGTACTGCATTAAACGCTTCCTGTACAGTGGCAAAATTTCCGGAGCCGTCTTTTGCTACTACATAATCATACGATTGCGCATGAATAGCAGTCACTAACGAAGTACACAGAAATAATAGAAGAAGCACTTTGTTCATTTCACCAACTCATTAAGATATACCTCAATGTTAGTATATGACTTATTTAAATCATATCCCTCGCTATCCGCTACATTGAAATTGAGTTTGTGCCTGGTCTCCCATTCATCCGGCATACCATCTTTATCCGTATCAACGGGTGGTGCCAGTGATTTCAATTCCGGCCAGCCACCTACATCTGATTGTGAATCAATAATTCCGTTGCCGCTCTTTCCTGATTTAGCTTCGCCTTTGCGTACTTCATCCACTATACGGCTGTCAACCGCATCTCTTTTAAAACTTGCACCTGCATACTTTAGTATTTCATCAAAAGCGTTCTCTGCCTTTTGCTGAGGAATGAATTTTACCTCAAAAGGAATTTTAGCATACGCGGAATCCGGATGATCCATCTTCACCCCTTTCCAGTTGTCTTTCGTGATCAGTTCATTTCCGTAAAGACAATTACCTGCAATAAAGAATTTGCCCACAGGCGATGAAGGATTCACCATCCATGGTTTTTTCGATTTGGTAGATGGTCCTGGTTTATAATAATTGTTGACTACGTTGTATCTGCCTTTCTCGCCACCATAGGTATTGTTACTCGCCCAGTTGTAAATAACGTTGTTCGTAAAGTCGACCAGTTCTCCTGGCGGATTGGGTGTAGTAGATGATCCACTGAACCGTGGCATGCGGCTGGTGTGGTTAGCCAATAAGTTATGATGAAACGTAGCACCTTCTCCTCCCCAGATCCCTCCATATCCATGATCGCCTTTCTCATGTACGGAATGATTCAAACTTTCTGAAATGATACACCATTGCAATGTGAAATTTTTATTGCGATAGAAGGAAGCGCACTCATCCGTGGCCCAGCTCATAGAACAATGATCGATGACGATATTTTTTCTGCCTACTCCGGTTATCGCATCGTCTTGTTGCTTACGCTCATCGCCAAGACGAAAGCGCATATAACGTATGATCACGTTATCCGCACTCACCTGTAATGGAAAGTTCTTTATACAAATACCATCACCTGGTGCGGATTGTCCTGCAATAGTTACGTTACCGGAATTAATTTTTAAGGGAGACTCCAACGCGATAGTTCCTGATAATGCAAACACGATCACGCGTGTTTCTTTTTTGCTTATTGCTTCACGCAAACTTCCTGGACCGGTATCATTAAGATTCGTGACGATCCACACTTTACCGCCACGTCCGCCCGTGGTGTATTTACCAAACCCTTCTGCTCCGGGAAAAGCAACAGTGCTGTCGGCTTCATTGTTAAAAGCAAAAGAAGCGACACACATACAACACATCATTGCCAAAGCACCCTTCCGAAAAATAAAATAGTTCATCCGTTTAACTTTCGTTTTCAACTTAAACACAAACAATGCCATCATTTTGTTACCCTGAACCAATCCCACTCTGCATAGCCCGAATCATTTGTGGGCGACTGCCTAGTACAATACAAACCCACTTTCGCTCCGATCCACTTCCCTGCCTCTGCCTGAAACTGTTCTGGTATAGCTTCAAATTTTTTACCCTCCCAGCTATAGCTGAATACACACACACCGCCTTTCGTTACGGAAACACGCAAGTAGACCGTATTACTTTTTGCAGCAGCTATCACACGATCTGTTTCTGAATTGCCCTTTACTGCATCATTACAAAATGCATACACAAGTTGTATCTCCTGCTTTGAATTCTTTAATGAAAGATGAGCATAACTCTGGCCCATCACAATCAACCCGGCTTTCTCGTCCTCCAGTTTTGTGTTGGGATGAAAAGAAACCTTTGTCGTTACGACAAACTCTTCCGCAGGAAATTTCTGCATGATGATATTGGGAACGTCCCACAGGTTATGCGCTTCCGCAGGTTGCTGCCGGGAGTACAAACGCAACGTACCTGTAGCTGCATTTATAAAAGACCAGCCCGCTTCAGGGTTAGCCTGCCACTGCCATTGAAGGCCGGGTGCAGTACTGTTAAACTCATCGCTCTCTGAAGGAGTTTCTATTGTTCCTGCCGTTCCGGTGTCCGGTTTCTTATAACCGATCACAGGCTCACCTTTTCCATCCCCGTCTTTATCTTCACCTATCACCGGCCAGTCCTTTACCCACTTCATGGGCTGCAGATGCACAACACGTCCGTATACTTCCTTGTCCTGAAAATGCAAAAACCAATCTTCACCGGAAGCAGTAGTCACCCACGCACCCTGGTGCGGACCATTGATGGCTGACTTACCCTGGTCCATCACTATTTTACGCTCATAGGGTCCATAAACATTTTTTGAACGAAGCACTAACTGCCATCCGGTAGAAACACCACCTGCAGGTGCAAAGATGTAGTAATACCCATTGCGCTTATAAAACTTGGGGCCTTCAATCGTAGGATCCGTTTCATGTCCATCATAGACTATTCGTCCTTCATCAATTACCTGATCAGCAGCTTCATTCAGTTGTTTGATAACGATAACACTTTTAATTCCTGCACGACTTCCTGCATAGGCATGCACGAGGTAGTTCTTTCCATCGTCATCCCATAGCGGGCAGGGATCAATCAATCCTTTACCTCCTTCCACGAGTACAGGTTCACTCCATGGCCCGGTTGCTTCTTTTGCTTTGATGAGGTAGATACCAAAGTCGGGATCGGGATAATAAATATAAAATTCATTCTTATAA
>NNBV01000349.1_pt1 | contig 12042 bp, 3 predicted proteins | sample 1173771 | NCBI WGS metagenome assembly NNBV01 (sample SAMN07173938, study PRJNA388173) | plant metagenome | isolation source: symbiotic tissue sample KVS11 | place: Norway: Troms, Kvaloya island
CATTAGAAGAATTTGTTAATTATAAATATTATGAAAAATATAAGCAGTTGATAATCTATGTTATAGCTGAAAAACAAAGTTCTTATTCTAGCAGTGGATGGGACAAAATTATCCAAGGTAAATTTATATTTTCAATAAAGGATATTAGAGATTATTCTGATTTACTACAAAAAATTCGGCATTTTCCACTGGATAAAGTTAAAAAAATAGAAGGTGTTTTAGAGCAGCACTTTAGTGAAACACCTAGCGCAAATAGTAAAAGCAATACTATATTTAACAATGATATTGCTATCAATACAATTAATAACAATGTTTATCAGGCAGTAATTTATAATCAACCTGAACAACAAAACCAAAGAATTTTAGAGTTGCAATTGTCAGCAGTGACTTCTGAACTAGATCGTACTTTATTAGAGTTATCAGAAGCTAAAAATGCAGAACTACAGGAAATTATAGAACTGGGTCATCGAGGGCAAGTAAAAAATGCCTATGCTCGTGTAGCAGAATTAAGAAAAGGAGAGAATTGGAATAGATTCACAAAATCGCTTCAAGCTAAAATTTTCAGAATGTTAGCAGGGTATGCAATTTTAATTGATAAAAATGGAGAGAAAGCTAAGGCTCTAGCAGACGAAGCACATAACATAGATCCAGATACAGATGAGACTTATATTCGTACCCTTATTTCATACCAGACTGAAGGTGCTAAAACTACTTTAACCAAGATTTACACTACAAATAATATCTATATTTTTAATCTCAGATTAGGATTGTTGTTAGAGCAAGGTCGTTTCGATGATGTAATTAACGAAATCCAAACTATTCCTGAAAGTATCCAACCAAATGCTGAAACTTATCGACTGCACGCATTAACTCTTCTGTGTCAAGGTAATATCCACAGTGCCACACATAAAATCCAAGAAGCTATTGCTATTAGTCCTGATTGGGAGAGTGTGCGTGAATATGAAGCAATAATTAACTACTTTAGTGCAATATCGCCTGTTATCTTGCAGCCATCAACCTTTCCTCATCCAGAACCTGTAGATAGTTCGTTTCTAAAACGTGATGCTGAAAGTTTACAACGTTTACGTAAAGCGGAAGCTGAATTTGCAAAGCTGATATTAGAAACTGAAAGAGAAGATGAGTTATACCAATATAGACAAGAATGGCGTTTAGCTTGTTTGGCAAATGATCCAGAACGACAAACCGAAGCTGAAGCTTTCTGTCAAACTCTTCTACAACAAAACCCTACTCAAACAAGAGTAATTATTTGGGCTATTGCTCGAAATTACCAAATTAATCTATCATCTTGTAAAAATGCCTTAGAAAAATCTATTGAAGAATCAGAAAATAATTTTGAACAAATTACAGTTTTGATTTGGTTATATTTGAATGAAGATAAAAATCAACAAGCATTAGCACTTGTGGAGCAAAAAAAGAGTTCCTTTGAACAACAAGGCTTAACAAATTACTGGATTCTTTGGTACGCTCAAATACTGGTTGCTAATGGGAATTATTTAGAAGCTTTACAAGAAGCAAATACTTTAAATAATACTCCTGCTAGTCGTCAAGTACATACCCTCATATTACGACAAATTGCCAAGCAGTCTAACGACTGGCAATCAGTAGTTGAGTATTTAGAAACTTGCTTTCAGGAAAGTAAAAATGCTTGGTTTTTATATGAATGCTGCCGATTGAAAGCTGACCTAAAAGACTGGACTTATATTGCTGACCGTGCAGATATGCTAGTAGAAAGTGTTGGCACATTAGCGGCTTTAGACCTTGCTGTTAATTGCCTCTGGAATGCAGAACGACCAAGAAAGTGCCTCCAGTTGTTGAATGATAATCAACAACTATTCCCAGAGGGGGTTTTGCCTGGGTACTTACGCCATTTAAAAATTCTTTGTTTAGCAAACACTCCCTTAATAATCCAAGCAGTTACTGAAGCCGAAGCTTTGTTTAAAGAACAGAGACAGATTGAATATCTGCTGACCTGGGTGTATTTACAGTTACGCTTAGGAGATATGAAAGGACTGGTAATATCAGCACGTCAGTTGGCTGCTCATAAAGATGTCCAACCAATCAATCTTCTATGGGTAGCCAATTGGGTTTATCTTGAAAGTAAAGAATTGGCACAGAAGTTATGGAAGCAAGCTACAGAAAAACCTATTGATCAAAATCTGCTGGGTTTGGTAATCGATTTAAGCTTCAAGTTAAATCTTGAAAAAGAAGCACGTTCATATATACAACAAGCACAGGTTCTAGCATTAGAAGGAAAAGGGCCATTTAAGGCTGTTGAAATTAAAGAAGTACTAAAATTATACCAAAATAGATACAACCAAGTAACTGATATTACTAAAAAGTATAATAATGGAGAACTACCAACACACACAGTGGCAGAAGCAGGAAAAATTCCTTTAGTAAAACTGCTTCATGAACAATTGCAAAAAAATGCTTTTGCACCTAATCCACATTTTCAAGCATCTATCTTTGTTCGTCACGGCGGTCGTCCTATACAAATACTACCTTTTTCAGAAGAATTTATAACTTTATCCTCTCAATGGTGCTTACATCTAGATATATCTGCTTTTTTATTAGCCGCGCACTTGGATATTCTGGATGCAGTAGAACAGTATTTCCAACCTTCAAGGATAAAGATTTCGGCTGCTCTTCAAATGTCTTTAGTGCATCAGCGCCAAATGCTTTCCTCTTACCAAGCTTCTCATTTTGAGACTAATCGTCAGATTTTAGAACACATTAAAAGCCGCAGGTTAAAAGAAATACAACTTGATAATAATATCACTGAGTTTGGTGAACTTGCAGAAATTCAAGGTAAAGAATGGGCCTCTTTATTAGAAAAACTAAAAGCTGAAGGTGGGTATTTAGTTGAGTTTTTACCTCTTTCTAAAATAAATAACGAAGGAGAGTCATACCCGATTGCATTATCAGATTCAGCAAAAACACACTTAATAAACTGTCGCTCTTTGGTAGAGGCATTGAAACGCAATAATCTATTGGGAGAAGAACAATATCAAGAAGTGTTACGAGATTTAGGAAACCAAGCTTATCTAGATCCTTTAGCTCCTATTCCTCAACTTAATACTCCGGTGATTTTCATAAAAAGTACCATCGATCCATTAATAAAAACTAAAGTTTTTAGCCAAATATGTCAACATTTCAAAATATTTATTGAGCATAATTACCTTAAACAAATCCAATTAGAATTGGAAACTCATGAGAAGCAGTGTTTAAAATTAGACCAATGGTTATCAAAGCAAATTGAGCGAGTACGTGATGGATTGGAACAGGGTATTTATGAAATAGTTACACTACCAGACAATGAAAATGAGGAAGGATTTAAACAAGAAGATAATTTAGACTTGCTGACTGTTGTTGACTTGTTAACATTTACAGCTAACCCAAGTGATGCTCTTTGGATAGATGACCGTTGCATTAATAAATTTCCACATCGTGAAGGTGCTTCCATTATTACTATCCTTGACGTACTTGATGCCCTCCTTGCTGGTAAACAACTAAATCTAGATGATTACTATGAGAAAATTTTAATATTGCGTAAAGCTAATGTTCGTTATATTCCTGTCACTGGACAAGAAATTATCCACTTTCTTAAACAAGCACAGGTAATTGACGGTGAAGTAAAAGAAACCGAGGAACTATCAGTTATTAGGCGTTATCTTGCTTCCTGTCTTCTAGATAATCATAGATTACAAATTCTACCAGCAACACCTGAAAATTTTTACAATTCTCAAAATGAGTTTAATTTTATACTAATTTGCTTACGTGCTACTGAAGATGCCATTGTTGCTGGATGGCAAGATAAAGATTTAAGCGAGGATCATGCAGTAGCTTATGCTAATTGGATAGTAACTAATTTATATACTGGTACTTTTGGTACTCTCCACTTGTCATCTGTATCTAATCCTGAAAACAATAGATATAATTTTATAGCTTTAGATATTAGCGGTTTATATATACGTGGTATTGAACTGTTAGAAGCAACAGACATTCAGGAGCAAGAAAAGCTTACACGTCGTCAACAATATTTCAACTGGATTGACCAGCGAATTGCAAAAACACGCTTTAGAGTCAATCCAGAAGTTGCAAAAATTACTGGTCACGTACTTCATACTGCAATCATCGAAAATAGTATGAAACCGCAAGAGGATGAAATACAAAATATAGTTAATAGACTCATTACTAATGAATTTTATAAAGACCTGCCTAAAATAGTTAGTAGTGAAATAGAATCTGATGTCAGTTTAATGAAATGGCTGGGATACGAAATTTTTGAATCTATTAATATTAATTATTTTGTCTTTGCTGAATCAGAATTTTGGTTAACTGTTGAGAAAGCTCTGAACGAAGGAGAAGCATTTATAGAAGCAAAACAACCACTGATTAAATGTAAGATCCAAAAAAAATTATTAAATGAATATTCCCGAATAAATTTAGAAATAACGAGTGAAGATAATTTACTTAATCAAGCAATTGATGATCCTCTTTTATTACTACTATCTAATAATCGAAATATCTCCAAACAGATTCTGCAACATAATCGTATATGGTTTGATTGTGATAATGAGACATTTGAGCAGTTTACCAATGAAATAATATCATTGGCTAATGCAAGAGAGCGATTTAGAATAGCAAAAGCTTTCAGAGATGATTCAGTTGCTAGATTTTATACAGTTCTATACAATAAAATCGTAAATAATAACTCGTTCAGTGCAGATGATTTAATTCCTCCATCAACTGATGGACTTCTACGGTACTTTCGATTAGATAAATTAATCATAGATAACAGTAACTTTTTAATTCAACTAAGTAGTGCAACTGAGTCTCTCTTAAATTCCAATGGTTTAGAGGAAACATTAAATCGATTATGCTGCTTACCAGTTAAACTCCCACATATTTTGAGAGAATCATTAGGTAATATTTCCGCAGAACAAAGGCAAAGTCTGCTCGAAAATTTAACAGAACACTGGACATCTCCTATATCAAAACTTCATTTAATTGACTTGGCTCTTCATTTTAGTGATGACGGTTCGAGAATTACTGATTTAGCTAAAAGAATATTAGATGAGTTATGTAGTGAGGAAGGTGAGGTTCACTTCTATATATTTCAGACCATGCTTCATCTAGTCAACAATGAATTTAGTCATTGGAATGAAACAAAAAAATGGACTGTGCCTACTAGACTGGCTATGCTATGGGCGCATACTAGCAAATTATACAATATACTTGTTCTCAACAAAGAGGTGGAATCTTTAAAGACTTTTGCCCAGAAACTAGAAAAATATTGTTGGTCTAGACAACTTAACGCTGACACACTCAACCATGACCTAGAGTTTTGGAATGATATATTGCATCCAAATCGACTAACAAGGGAGGAGTTTGTTGCTAATGGTCTTGCAGCAATTACAGTAGACAAGCCAGTTGAATTACTTGAATGTCTCGGTATGCTTGACAAAGCAGTTACTTTTGCTGTGCGTGTTAAGGAAGAACAGCATGTGCCAGATTTGAGGCTACTTCGAGATCCAATGCTGGCGAACGACTGTTTAGGCTCTTTACTCCGAAGTGACCGTCAACAAAGTCGATTACTGGGAACAGAACTCAGGCAGTATTTGGCATCTAGTCACCTAAAAACAATTACAGAAAATGCAATTGCAACTCTAGAAGAAAATCAGCTTTCTAAAGATTCCTGGTTATGGTTAATTATAGTAGTGGATACTTTACCAATTTATGATGATCTCAGAGAAAAATTCAAACATATTATAGAAACTTTGGATGTTTCTTCATTGTTGGCAACAGATATAGATTTAGTATTTTTAGCTTTTAAAGTTGCTTCATCCCAGATAATTTATATGGGAGATGAGCAATTAGAATCCTGTTTAGAAGACAAAGTGATCTATCTTGCTAATTTACTTGCTCTTCAAGACAAGGAAACAAATTTAGATAAACAACATATCCATAAATTTTTAGAGATTGTTTTCCGGCTTGCTAATATACCAGGAAATCCCAATAAAACTAGCCTGACTATAGGTAAACTTTTGAAAAAAACTTTAGGTGTATGGACACGCCTTGCTAACACTGATTTATATCTCATAATGTCCAGGTTTGTTGACGAATTGCCAATACAACAACTAACCGGGTTATGGGAAGTAGTTTTGTATCTTCGGGCAATACGCGAGCAGGAACAGTAATAAAATTTGCTACTCGTCGCAGCTTCGTAACACTTCAAATTATTAACTTTTATTCGTCTGAGTTATTCAACATTCCCGTCAACAATTCTGACATCTCCCATAGGTCTTTATTCCGGTTATCATCATAAATCATCAACGTTCGCGGGTCAGCATGACGGCTCAATTTCTGCACTTTTCTAATATTCCCATCAGTGGCATCAAGCGCTGCCGTAATCGCCGAATGCCTGACCCTGTGCGGTGACATAGTGACTGCATAGGGAAGGAATGATATCAATCGTGATATCAATGCCCCACAAAGACCGATGGCGTAACCGCCCTTTCCGGTGGCGAGATCGCTTTACCACCTGGACGGGACTCTTCTGAGTGAGCTTATGACGCAGCAGAGATTACCTGACCAATCCGCTTGAGAATTTGCAAAACACTGTACAGTTCTCTGGCAGATGCAAACGGGGCGAAGACCCTTGACAGGTCGTACTGTGGCGTATTTGTTTGCGTCACTTTCACAAATAAAATATCGTCGCCATTCGTCACCATACCGAACACAGGTTTATTGGGGTTGGGGTTAGCCATCAGGTAAGCCAGGGCTTGTGGTACAGCTGACCAAACCGAAAGCGTGGTTTTTTTTGACTCTAACACCATGACCCAGAACTGATCTTGCAGCACTAAAACATCAATCCGTCCGCGCAGTATCTCCTCGCCATCATTCAGCACCAATTCCACGGATGATTCAGCCTTAATCCGAAAAGGAGGATCGTAAAACCCGGAGAGTGCAAGTATCGGTGACACCAGCAACAATATGACTGTCCCTTCTAGTAAATCACCTCCGGCACGATGATAGAGATATCTACGCCGCAGGACATCCACAGAAGCTTTTTCCGCTTCCGTAATTTCAGGTAATCCCTCATACCACTCCGTGAAAAACTGCTCATCTTCAACGCGGACGAAACCGAATCGATTTTCTGCATCCAATAGAGTGGTAATCGCTTCTGTAATTGCTGCCGTCTGTGTCATTGCTTCTAGGTAACAGTTGCCTTGCTCTTTTATTGCATCTCTCCCATCTTTATTATCGTCAATTGGCGCGATCGCTCAGAAAGTAGTAGATACTGATGTACATATATAGAGGGAGAATGAAAGTTTACGCTCTATTGAGACGCATAACGTGACTATGGATACTAGCATCACGACGGAAATCTTAGAAAAAAATTACGCGCTAGCCATAGGCGAGAGTTTTACGACGCTCGACTCCGATCCAGATGTCATCTCACAGTTGTTAAGCGATACACGCAGCGCTGGCACCCGCCGCGCCTACTCGAAAGATTTACGAGACTTTTTCGCTTTCTCAACCGGGAAACAACCCGACCGCGCCTTAGTTCTGGAATTTCTTCACCTCGAACACCGTCACGCGATCGCTGTGGTTTTGAAGTTCAAGGCGTACTTGATGAATGAGCGAAAACTAGCTGAGAACACCGTTAATCGGAAGTTAGCGGCGATTAAGTCGATGGTGGCGATGGGGCGTAAACTTGGGGTGTGTGCCTTTTCCCTGGAAGATGTGAAAGCCGAGAAGGTGCAGACTTACCGAGATACTTCCGGCGTTGAAGCTAGCGATTACGCTGCGGTTTTGAAGCTGGTAGACCGAACCACAGTGAAGGGTAAGAGGGACTATGCAATCTTGCGCCTACTTTGGGACAATGCCCTAAGACGAAATGAGGTTTGTTCTCTAAATGTGGGAGACTTCAACCCACAGGCAGGAACACTTCAGATCCTCGGCAAAGGTAAAGGAACGCAAAAGGTAGCAATCGAACTTACCCGAAAGACCGTTGAGGCGTTAACCGATTGGGTAATCGCCAGCAGTAAGGCAAGCAGGTTAACCGAGCCGATGTTTGGTTCGATGGCATACCGCAAAGGTGATAAAGAAGATAGGTTGATTGGCGAGTCGATCCGCCGCCTGGTCGATGGGTTATGCAAACAGGCGGGAATCACCAAAAAGATGTCACCGCACCGGGTACGACACAGTTCTATTACAACCGCGCTAGATCACAGTAACGGGAACTATCGCAAGGTTCAAAATCTTAGCCGTCACGCCAATATTGATACGATCCGAAAATATGATGACAACCGCCAACGCCAGAAACAGCAGCGGGAATTATCAGGCGTTTTGGCGGATTTGGTGTAAAAGGAAATGGAGACCCTCACCATTAATTAGGGATTAATTATTATGACCCAAACCAAATTTAAAAAACTGACTTTTACATAGTTTTTGGAACAGTACCCAGATGGTTCGGACATTTATGAACTAGTAAATGGAGAAATTGTACGCAACCATCAACTACTGCCCCAGAAAAAGCAAAAGATACTGATTTGATTATGCCTGTGGCGAACTCAGCGACTGATAACACCAGCTAGGACGGCGCAAAAGATTAAAGGTATTAATGTAGCGAATTTGATTGTCTGGCGCTACCTTGGCAACAGCATCAGTTAGTAAACCAATGCGGTTATTGAGGTTCCACAACGGATGAACAATAATAACAGTTATATCACCCACTGTAAAACCAGGCAGTCCTCCCATATCTTCTGGAGAACAATTGCTAAAAGATGCACAAAAAGCATCTCGAAGTATACTTGCTGTTTGTAGCCAGTTTTCTAAGTCTGGATCGGAAAAGTCGCCGTGCAAGCCGCAACGAAAATTCTCATCACCTAATGCCCTGAGTAAAGATAGACCCAATCGCCAATCGAGCAACCCGTGATAGTTTATATTGCGGTAGTGTCGTAAGCACTCATGACAAGAAGAATCACATTTATCACGATGCTGCTGTGACATTATCGCAGCAACAAAAGTATTTTGTGCTTTGATAATTTTTTCTATGAGGATGTCTTGCCAATGTTGCTCAAGCCATAATGTAAACCCAGAACCATTGGGGAGGCGATCACTAATCACAATTTCACCTACTTTGTCGCCAGTTTTTTCCAGTTCAACCTGTCGTAAACCACTCACATCTAATTCATCTGGATCAATGTCTAGTTCCTGTGCTGCTACAGCACGGATAATAAAAGCAGCAGAATAGAAAGCCGCTTTAATAGCAGAGCCAGAACTAGGTGCAATGGGGTCGAGACATAATCCAGTGGGTACAGAAGTAGGTTTGATGCGGAGAACTCCAGTTGTTTTTGGTGCAACGATAGCTAGTTCTTCAGATTCGCCTCGGTCTTTAAACTTGACCCCATTAGATTGATTTTGAAATCGTTCATCAATCCATTGAAATTCTAGAATTTTTTCACTACGTCCAAAAGAAGCTTTACCCAGTGATCCTTTAAACAAGTTACCGCGATTATCATTTACACGAAATACTCTGCCAGTTTCAGAAAAAGCAGTATGAGTATTTGTGTTATCTATGGGTTTAAATTTTTGAGGTTTTGACTCAGCAACACTACTCGCGCCTGAGATTAATACATCATGTTCTTCCTTTGCATCTGAGCCACGGTTGAGACTAGTACGAAAAGCCAAAGGTACTGCCCATTTAAAAACTCTAAAATTTTCCTCTGGTTTTGCTTCACACTTGGGACAGACCGTATTTTCAAATTCATGATCTGAAGTTTCTGTATATTGGCAACGCAGACATCTTAACATCCATTTCCGTTGAGAAAGCGGATCATTATCAGCAGGAACAAAGCCATTTTTATTATCTGAAAGTAACGGTGCAGTAAATCCTATCGAGGTGTAAATTCGTTTATCTTTAGTCTTTTCTGCACCAGGAGCAAATTCCGCCACGGCTAAATCTAAATCACGGTCGATACTAGCAATATTTTTGTTATTTGATGGATTGTAATGATACAAATCCCGAACTCTGGATGGCATACCGAACATGGGCAAAACACCACCTTCTGCAAGTCGTTCTGCTAATCCCTTCCCTGTCAATTCTTTATTATTTGCACACTCGTTTATCTTATTAAACAAGTCCTGACGCGCATAATTTTCCAATGTGATAAAGTCAATCTTTTCTACACAAATAAGCAAATCATTTACTATCTCAGTAACTTCAGATGAAATCTGCAACCATTGGCGAACTTGCTCACGACGAGATTCATTTTCGCGCCAGTGTTCTACTGTACCAAATTCTCCGTGACTATCTGGCGGTGTGGGAGCGTGCCACCACTTAACATGAGCATATAGAAACGCACGTCGCAGACATTCTTTTGCTAGTAAACGCCGTGCAATTTCAATTTGTGACATCGACAAAAAGGGAACTGGTGGCCGGTCTCCTGTAATTTTTTCGGGATGTTGATAGTAAAATTCATCGTGACTGTTACCACGACAAATAGTTAACACAATGGCAAAAGGTTGACCCCTGCGACCTGCACGACCTGCCCTTTGTTGATAATTAAAGCGCATGGGTGGCATATTCGCCATTACTACTGCCATTAAACTACCAATATCAATTCCTACTTCCATTGTAGTAGTAACACTTAAGATATCAATTGTATCTACCACTGGGATAAAATCTCTATCTTGTTCGCCAATATTGACAACAATATTACGAAAATGTCGTTGTCTTTCTGCTTGATCGTCGGTTTGTCCTGTCAATTCTTCACAATGTAACCGCACAGGTTGACGCTTATTAACTGCTTCTGTCGCATAATAATGACGTGCGTATAAATCTGTACATTTTTTGTTTGGTGAAGTAGGTAGTTCTGTCCGACAATTTGTACAGATACCACCTGCACGATGTAGGTGAGGGCGTCCACATGATGTGCATTGCCAAACTAGGTCGTGTGGGGCTGCAACTCTAACCCATAAATGCAGCGGATTAATTTTTAGATGGTCGTGCTTACCATGTTGGCAAATAGCTGACCACAAAGCATTAAATAATTCTCTTTCTGAAAGTTTATTGTGTGTTACGCATTTATTGACATATTCTTTTAATCTGGCTTTTGCATCCTGCCAACTGTTCCAGTCGTCAATAGGATACTTAGTAGGATAGCGGTATAAGTCACCAATAACACGCAAGCATCCATTGCATATTTCGATAAAAACTTCAGGTGAAAGTTTGCATTGTACTACTAATTTTTTTACCTGTTCTTGTGGTAAATTAAGGCAAACATAACCTAATCCAGAAGCTTCAATACTGTAAAACAAACGATCAAAAAACGCCTCACATAACTCAGATTTTACTTTTGATATAAGAGTATATCGCTTGTCGATTACTTCCTGGGAAGAGTCGGATTTCCATTTTATCGGTTGAGATGTAAAGTCAAAAAATTCTGTCCAATGGTGTTTTTTGTCGTCGTACTCATACTCTTGGTCATCTCTGTCATAACCAGCAGGATTTATGCCTAAACCTGCTAATCTTTGTATAAGCAAGCCTGGAGTTTCATTTTCTTGACCTTCAAACAACACTTTGAGTGGAACTATGCGAGTATTTCCTGTTATTTGAATTTGGTTAAGTGCTGCTTGCGCTTGATCTAGCTGTGCCTGTAAAGCTTGTAATAATACAGGAGCTAAATTTGCTGGTATTGTAGAATTAATAACTTCCAAATGCTGTCGCAATTCTTTAATAGCATCCGGGTTACGTAGAGCAAAATCTATTGATTCTTGGCGAACTGCTTGACCATGTTCTTGGATATCTTCTAATAAATAAACTTCCCCAATAGCTAATTGGTTAAGTTCATCAAATATTGCTTCACGAACCAAGTCATAGTAATGAATACGTTCAATTCCATTTGATATTGAAGCTGCATTTTCACGGCTATCAGAAAAGACAACCAATTTACGAGAGTTTGATTTTTCAGGTAACTGATAAAATATTTCCTTAGACAGCAGTTGACTCAA
>NNBV01000501.1_pt1 | contig 11987 bp, 10 predicted proteins | sample 1173771 | NCBI WGS metagenome assembly NNBV01 (sample SAMN07173938, study PRJNA388173) | plant metagenome | isolation source: symbiotic tissue sample KVS11 | place: Norway: Troms, Kvaloya island
AAATTAGAGAGTAAAAGTGGAAAACTAGTGGAGGATATATGTTTTCGGAAAAAACTACGACCTCAGAAAGAGACTACCAAAACTATAGATATACCTTTTTTTTAAAGCAAATCTATCCTAAAGTAGAGAGACTACAAAAATCTGATCTCTGGCATCTAAATTACCACAAATAATTTAGGAATAGCTAAACCTGTAAACACCAGATTTTGTAATATACTTTAGCTCAGGCTCAGGGCTGCTGCTACTTGAACAGCTAGTTTCTGAGGATTAAATGGTTTACTGATTATGCCTCTAACACCTAGATTATTAAATAAGCTTTTGTCATTATTACGTCCTCTTGCTGTAAGGAAAATCACAGGTATGTGTTTAGTTATTTGATTAGCTTGTAGTTTTTGAAAAGTTGTCAAACCATCCATATCAGGCATCATTACGTCCAAAAGGATAGCATCGGGTTGAGATGACTGAGCTAAGATTAATCCTTGATTACCTGAAGTAGCAGTCAATACCTTCCAGCCTCCCATTATTTCTAGACAAGTCTGAATCAATTGACGGATGTCATCTTCATCATCAATAACTAAGATTTGCTTAGAGGTCATCGTTATTATCTTCCTGTTTTAAATTATTATTACTTAGTGCTTTAATTATTCCAATGTAATGAGGGGCATTGTTTAAAGCTACCATCCTCTTAAGATTAATTTTTAATGGTAAAGCTTGAAAGTGGAAAACTAGAGTAGAAGTTTAATAAACAGATGGCATAACCAAAAATAATAGAAAATGTGGAGATTGACGCGATGGGCTTCGCCCCGCCTTGGGCGATGGTCTCCGACCGACCGGAGGTCATCGCAGCTAAAAGGCTATAGCATTGCATTCTTAACGGTTTTACTAGCTTTACTGCTGACACTGCTTCTATGGCAGCTACACAGGCTAAATTCTATTTACCCAATGTTTTTAGCTGCGGTCATGGTTAGCTCCTGGTATGGTGGCTTAAACCCAGGATTGTTGGCAACTTTTTTGTCTGCTATAGTCTGCGCCTATTTCTTTTTACTTCCTTTCTATTCTTTGTCTGTTATTGGGTTCGGTGTGGTGGGGTTGGTTCAGTTTGTGCTAGTAGCATTGTTGATTACATTACTTAACACCGCACTGCGTGAGGCGCGATCGCAAGCTCAGAAAAACGCGCGAGCTGCCCAGCAAAATTACGAGTCTCTACGTCAAATTCAAGACAGTCTGCGTCAAAGTGAAGAACGTTATCGATTGTTAATAGAAGGAGTAACTAATTACGCAATTTTCATGCTAGATCCCAACGGTAACTTTACCAGTTGGAACATTGGAGCCGAGCGTATTTTAGGCTATCAAGAAGCAGAAATTATTGGTCAACCTTTTGAGCGAATTTTTTCACCAGAAGCTATTGAACGCGGACAACCACAACAAGTATTAACAAAAGCTATAACTGAGGGTTTTTCTAAAGAAAATCGTTGGCATCTCCGTAAGGATGGGACATTGTTCTGGGCGCATTGTGTAATTACACCTTTACGAGATGAAAATGGAAATCTGCGCGGTTTCTCTAAAATTATGCAAGATATTACTGAGCGCAAACAAGCTGAAGAAGAAAAAGAGCAACTGCTGCTACGAGAACAAGCTGCACGCGCTGTGAGCGAAACGGCACAAAGTGCAGCAGAAGCTGCAAACCGTTCCAAAGACGAATTTTTAGCAATAGTTTCTCATGAACTACGTACTCCCATGACTGCAATTATTGGTTGGGCTGGGATGTTGCAAACGGGTGCACTAGATGAAGCTAAAGTAACTCTTGCATTGGAGATAATTGAACGCAATGCTAATTTGCAAATGCAACTTATTGAAGACTTACTTGATATTTCGCGGATTGTTAGAGGAGAACTTTCACTCTCCATTGATTTGGTAGATTTAGTAGAAGTAATTACAGCCGCGATCGAGGTTGTACAATCATTGGCAGATGCTAAAAGTATTCAAATTGAAACTATACTTGATACTTCAATAGAAAAAATTTCGGGTGATTCAGATCGCTTGCAACAAGTTGTGTTAAATTTACTCACCAATGCAATTAAATTTACACCCAACGACGGACGAATTAAGGTGCAGTTGTCAAAGGAATTGGGGAGTGGGGAAGAATTTTCCCAACCCTCAATTTCTAACTATGTTCAAATTCAAGTCAGTGATACGGGTAAGGGTATCAGTGCTGACTTTCTACCTCATGTATTTGAGCGCTTTTGCCAAGCAGATAGTAGTCATACTCGCTCCGATAAAGGGCTAGGTTTAGGGCTAGCGATCGCTCGTCATGTGGTAGAGCTGCATGGTGGCACAATCCAAGCCCAAAGCCAAGGAATAGGGCAAGGTGCAACATTTACAGTCAAATTACCCATTTTAGAAGAAAGCAGAGGAGAAAGTCTTTCCCCCTTATCTCCCCCATCTCCCTCATCCCCCAATCCCCTTACCAACTTGCGAGTGCTGGTTGTAGATGACGAGGCGGATGTGCGGCAGTGGATTACCGCAGTACTCGAAGAGTCTGGGGCGAAAGTCACTACTTTTAGCTCTACAAGACAGGCACTTGAGGCACTAGAAGAATTACATCCAGATGTGTTAATCAGCGACATTGGGATGCCAGGCGAGGATGGCTACGCGCTGATGCGTAAAATCAGAGAAATTGAAGCAGAACGAGGCGGGCGGATTCCTGCTGTTGCACTGACGGGATATGCCAGGGTAGAAGATTACAAAGAGGCATTAGCAGCAGGGTTTCAGCTACATATTGCGAAACCAGTTAGAGCAGCTGAGTTAATTGCCGTTGTTGCCAGCCTGGGTAAAATGTCTGATAAAATCTGAGCAATTATTTAAATATAGCAAAATCAGAAATTGAGCGATTGTAGAGACGCGATTCATCGCGTCTTTACCCAAGGATGTATTGCAATCATTAATTGAATTGGTATTAGGTGGGGCGAATCTGTTGCTCAAACCTTGCCTTTGATAGATGTCATATAAAACTGAAAAGGGGATAACCTAAGTTATAGAAATTTGATTACAGCACTCAAGGTTGCTTCTACAAGCAAACATTTTCATGAGAATTCTGTTGGTTGAAGACGATGATTTGCTTGCTCAAGCTGTAGCAAGATATCTTACCAAACAAAATTATGTGGTTGATATTGCTGCTGATGGTGAAGCTGGTTGGGAATTAGTTAATGTCTGTAACTATGACCTGATTTTGTTAGATATTGTTCTGCCAAAGCTAGATGGCATAAGTCTTTGTCGGCAATTACGGCAGTCAGGTTATCAAATGCTGATTCTTCTTTTAACGGCAAAAGAGACTAAAACTGATAAAGTTATCGGTTTAGATGCCGGAGCAGATGATTATGTAGTCAAACCGTTTGATTTTCAAGAGTTATCAGCTCGGATTCGTGCTTTATTACGTCGGGGAAATACTTCTTTACCTCCAGTTTTAGAATGGGGAGCCTTGCGTCTCGATCCTAGTACTTGTGAAGTGACTTATGCGGACATTTCTCTAAATTTAACAGCAAAAGAATTTAGCCTTTTAGACCTTTTTTTACGCAACAACCAGCGCATCTTTAGCCGGAGTGCGATTGTAGATCAACTTTGGAGTGCTGAAAAAGATCCACCTGAAGAAAATACGATTAAATCTCATATCAAAAGTTTACGGCAAAAGCTAAAAGCAGCAGGTGCTAACTATGATTTTATAGAAACTATCTATGGAATGGGTTATCGTTTAAAAGCTCTAGATCGTGAGCAAAGTTGCCCGAAACCTGAGCCGGAAATAGATTTAAAGCAGCAGCAAATTCTACTAACAGCCATTTCTCAAGAGCGGGAAAATTTCACAGCTAAGGTTGGTTCGCGTATTGCAGTATTGAAACTAGCGGCTGATGCATTAAGAAAAGGTACACTTGATGCTCAATTGCGGCAAAAAGCAGAGCAAGAAGCTCACAAACTAGCTGGCTCTTTGGGTAGCTTTGGCTTTCCCAAAGGTTCGTTATTAGCCAATGAGATAGAAGATTTATTTCAAACCCAAAAATTTATTAGCCAAGCTAAATGTTTTTATTTAGATAAGCTCTTGATGGAGTTGCAACGAGAGCTAGAAAAAAGCCCAGTTGAACAAACCCAAAATCTACTATTAGTAATTAGTAATGATCAACAAGTAGTTGAGGAATTGAGAAATGAGGCTGAGAACCAGGAACTACAAGTTAAGATTGCTACTAATATCGCCACCGCCAGAAGTATAATCATATCTTTAAATCCTGATGTGGTGCTACTCGATCTTGATATTGAGAAAGATAGTTTGAAGTTAATAACAGAATTATCCCAGCAAACACCACAAATACCTGTGTTAGTTTTTACAGAACGAAATAATTTTAGCGATGCCTGCGGCGGGCTTCGCCTACGCCTTGAGGTTGCACGATCTGGCGGACGTGGTTTTTTGCAAAAAACCATGCCTCCTAACGAAATTTTGGAGTCAGTGGCCCAAGTTTTACAGCAAACTCGTATTACTAAAGCGAGAATCATGATTGTAGACGATGACCCACAGACATTAATTGTTATACAACAATCTTTAGAAGCTTTAGGACTTACTCTAAAAATTCTTGAAGATCCACGTTACTTCTGGGATACTCTGACAGAATTTTCTCCAGATTTGTTAATTTTAGATGTGGAAATGCCTCATATTAATGGCATTGAACTTTGTCAGGTAGTACGTAACGATCCGTACTGGAAGTTTTTACCAGTACTGTTTCTGGTTGATAATTTATTAGGAGATATTGTTGAGCAAATCTTTGCGCTTGGTGCTAATGCTTGTCTAAGCAAAGCTGCTAAAAAATCACAGCTAATCACTTGTATATTGAATTTTGTAAAGCGAAGATAACTAGTTAGAAGCATGGCTTATTAAATAAGAAATAAGTTTATACCAAAGGTTAGGAGGGGCGAATTGTCCGAAGCGCACAATTGATCGGGTTTCTCGCTCTTGTTATATCTCTTTATATTTTATGGCAAATTCGACAAATACTTTTGGTGGTATTTGCAGCAGTAGTTTTAGCTACAGTCCTAAATCAACTAGTGAGGTTTTTTCAAAGATTTCGCATTAAGCGAGGCATTGCAGTTGCCATATCAGTTATTCTCTTATTGGTCGTTTTAGTCGGTTTTTTTGCACTGATTGTACCGCGTCTTATTGACCAATTACAACAATTTGGTAATATTATGCCTATAGGACTAGAACGATTGCGATCGTGGAACAAAGTCCGAATCATCTGTTGAAAGCAGTGAAAAATTAAGGTAAACATTATCTACTTTACAAACTTAAGGCCGGATGTTGTTTGGAGATGCCAGTGGTTCAGGTTTTACTGTAAATGCTAAGTTCTGTGCGTTGCGTAGCACTTGGATTTCTAAGTTATTATTTAAGCCATTCTTTTCAATAATTTGCTGAACTTCTTCAGACGTAGTAACGGGTTGATTGTTAATTTTGAGAATAACATCTCCTGGGCGCAATCCGATTCTGGCAGCAGGAGAATTAGGAATAACGCGAATAATAAGAATTCCTTGCTCTGCTACAATGCGGACGTTACTGTTTGGATAATCCTTGACTCTTTTCTTCACTTGAGGTGTTAGTGTCACCATCTGAAGACCTAAGTAAGGATATTCAACTTTGCCTTGAGTAATTAATTGCTGGGCAATTCGTTGAGCTGTATCTATAGGAATGGCAAAGCCAATACCTTCAGCACCTTGGATAATTGCAGTGTTAACGCCTATCACTTGACCGCGAGCATTTAAGAGTGGCCCGCCTGAATTTCCGGGGTTAATTGCTGCGTCGGTTTGAATATAGCTGCTAGGTCTGGTGGAGAGATTTAAGGAACGGTTGATCGCACTTATAACACCTACTGTTACCGTTTGTTGTAAACCTAAAGGATTACCGATCGCAACTACCCACTGTCCTGGTTTTAAAGTATCGGAATTTGCGATTTCTACTGTTGGCAAGTTATTACCAGGAATTTGCACAACTGCAATATCACTCACAAAGTCTTTCCCCAGCACTTTGCCTTCAACAGTACGACCGTCAGAAAATGACACCGTTACTGTATCCGCATCGTTGACAACGTGAGCATTGGTGAGAATCCGCCCATTAGGATCGATGATAAAACCAGAGCCTACACCGCGCACTACTCGTTCTTGAGGCTGTGTTGGTACAGTGTCACCAAAAAAGCGCCGAAAGAATGGGTCATTTAATGTATCAGGTAACTGTGGTACTGCGCTTCTGATAGTTCGGGAAGTATTAATTTGAACTACAGCTGGTTCTACTTTTTCGACAACTTCAACCACAAAATTGTTGTCCTCAGCAGTTGGTGTTAGAGGGCGCGAACTTTGATTCTGTGTCTCCTTAACTGTCGGAGAAGGAGCAATTGAAGGACGAACTTTTCCAGAAAAATCTGTTGAACAGCTACTCAAAAAACCTGTCGTTATCCCGATAAAAGGTAGCAGCAGATGAGTTGTTAGTTTCCGAGCCAAAAAATTATTTTTTGATGTATTCATAGTTCTCTAAAGTATTAAATGTTATGTAATTTAAATGTATGTCTCAGTTTGTGAATGATTTGCCTCTGCATTACGACTTGTCCAATTTTGCAACGCCCAAAGGCTAATTAAAGCTGCTAATCCAGCACCAAGAGTATCCATAATTAAATCAATAATGGTGTCATCCAAGCTTTCAATCACTTGAGTGCTGAGAATTTTACCAGCAGACCATTCTGTGACTTCCCACAAAGCACCAATAGCAATCCCAAAACTAGTAATTGTCACTAAATACAAAAGTGTATGATTCCGAAATATATTCAACATTGAACCATAGACTAAAAAACTGAGTGCTAGGGTAATTGCAGAAGTCGTATAAGCATGAACAATTTCGTCATAGGGGCCTGGCATACCAAATAAATCCCATACCCAACCAGTAGCATTGAGCAATGCAGCCAACACAAACAAAAAATCAAATAAAGTGGGTAATTTATCATCTCGGATGACAAACACAAAGGATATGACAAGGAAGACTGCAAGACCCAAGGCATTTGACCATTTACCTTGAACTGCTGCGGCTATGACAAAAATTGTTAGTAGCGCCTGTCCTATCCATGCGATAATTCGATAACCTTTCCAATTCAAAATTTTCATAATTATTACCTCAAAAATATTAATTTAAAACGCTATTCTTCTGATTAATCCCAATCCTTATTATTGTCATCATTATTTAAATTTTTAATGACCTGATAATAACTTTCTTCTACATCTTTGTAGTCTTGTTCTTGTGAGAGTCCCTCACGGCTATCTTGTAAAATCATGTCAGCATGATGGCGCAGGCTTACTTGATATTTAGAATTGTTGGTGTAAGTAGCAATTACAGCTATAGCTTCTAACAAACGAATAGTTACTCCTGCATCCGACTTTCCATACTGCCGAATTTGGTTAAAAGCACGATCAACCAATCCTTGAAAATCAACTCCTTCGGCAATGAAGCGCAATTTTTGATTTTTATCGTAGCGATAGGGCGAAGGAAAATCTCTTTGAACCAAGTGGCACAGTCCTGCGCTAATTCGGTCAATACAGCGAATTGCAGTAAATGGATCATTTATTCCAGGGGAAATGGCACGCAGAGCAATTTCTACTAATTGATCAATTGGAAACTCTATATCTTGTTGTTCTGTACGTTCTTTGCCCAAAATAAAAGCATCATTGATTTGTTTAGTAAGTTTTTTATTTACTTTTTTCCCAGGAAAAACCAAGGCTAAATCGCTACCTTGAATTAGAAATTTTCCCGGTCTAACCTGAAGGCGTATTAGCAAATTATGTTTACAAGCAATTTTCATCAATTCTCCATTATCAATTGCTTGTAAGTAACCAGTGCTATTAGCTCGAATCGGTAAAGCTTCTTTCTCAAAAGACATGGGAATTTCTTCAATTCCAAGTCTATGTTCTGGTTCACCATGCCCAATTTTTTCTGGAAATAGCCGCTTAATTGCTGAATGTAAATCCTCACTAACATTTTCGATTACGTGAGATGCCTGAATTATTGTTGAAGCATGATGGATAAAATAAATTAATACACCAATGCTAATAATTGCGAGTAAAGTGCCGACTGTAACTGAGAGTTGTGGCACATACTGTTCGTATCCATCTCCTTCTCCATGAATTGTTCGCAGTACAAGCAAGCAGTAGATGAACGTACCAATAAATGTGCCTAGTACAACTTGATTACCTGTATCCTGCATAAAATTACGCAGAAGTCGCGGCCCGAAATTGGAAGCAGCCAATTGAAGCGCCACAATTGTAATTGAAAAGGCTGTAGCAGCAACGCTAATCATCGAACCTGCAACCGATCCTAACAGCGATCGCGCTCCATCTGCTCCACCTGTATAAATCCACCAATAATCAATATCTACCTTGCCTGTGCGGTCAAGATTAAGCATTGTAAAAGCCAAAGCAGTAGCTACTACCGCCATAACCGCCGGTATGAACCAGTAACTTGAGTGGAGCTGATCCCACAGTTTGCTTATCTTGACATTTATCATTGTTCGTTGGTTTGAGAATCTAATTTACCGTTGTTATCTTGTGAGGAGCGTGCTTGAGCAAGTAACCTAAGTGAATCACTAATGCGGCGAGGCTTCGGTACTTCACCTTTACCTGCGGGCCAACCTTCACGCTGACGGGAACGGTTTCCATCTGTCTCTTCTGTCTGGTCGTGGAACAGAATTTGTTGAGTTGGGAAGGGCAAATCAATACCGTTTGCAACCAGCTTTTTCTTGATTGCAATAATCACTTTATCCCGCGAAATCAGATTATCTGCGCGTCGTGGTGGATGAACCCACCAGCGCACCCGGATGTTGACAGTGCTTTCGGCTAGTTCCATTGCTAGTACATCAGGAGGCGGGTCTTTTAAAACCTCGTCTACACTAAGCATTGCGTCTAGCATTAACTGCTTGGCACGGTCAATGTCATCGTTGTAGCCAATGCCGACATCGTACTCTAATCGCCGATTATCAAATGCAGTGTTTACAGTTACTGAATTAGTAAATAATTCTGAGTTGGGAATGACAATCCGCCGACCGTCATAAGTTCTGATTGTTGTTGCGCGTGTCTCAATATTTTCGACCGTTCCTTCAAAGCCTTTAAAAACAATTTGGTCATCAATTTGAAAAGGTTCAGTCAGCAGAATTAAAATTCCAGCTAAGAAATTTTGTAAAATATCGCGGAAAGCAAAACCAATTGCAACACCACTAATTCCCAAAAGTTGTACCAAATCACCAGCTTGAAATGTAGGAATTACAATGGAAAGGGCGATAAACAACCCAATCAAAATTGTCAATCCCTGCGCTAACCTTCCTAGTACTAGTCCTAAATTCCGGGCGTAGCGACGGTTGCGAGTTAATCGCTTGACCAGTGCTTTAATTCTGCTGGCAATAAACAAAAAGAAGATGAAGACAATTAATCCTAAGATAATGTTGGGTAGCAAAGCGATGAACCCGTTAATCATGCTTTGAACCTTGTCCCAAGCTGTCGAGATTTCTGCATTCATCAAGTTTCCTCACTAAGTAATTTTTGCTAACGTTAACGCTCAGAACTTTGATGCAATAATTCTTGAATTTCCCCGCGCAATGCTACGATTTCACTCTGAAGCATTTGAATCGATTTCGCTCCAGCTAACTCTGCTTCGTCATCATCGGCATCACGACCAATAAAAAACGTCGCCAGAGTTGCAGTGACATAACCAAACACGGCAAACGCATATAACGCTAAGAAAAAACAAAGCACCCGACCTTCGGGCGTTTTGGGCAAATAGTCAGAACCCATCGTTGTCATTAGCATTGCTGTCCACCATAAAGCAGTGCCGTAGTTGTGCAGCCCTGATTCCACTGGAACTTCGTTTTCAAAGGCATACATCCCTGCTGCTCCTATTAAAGTAACAATCATTGTCAATGCCACAACATAACCAAATCCTCTACGGCTAATACTTGCTGCTAAAACCCGCATTCCTCGGTTAGCACGAGTCATAACTCGCAACAACTGTAAACCTCGCACAGCCCGCGCTGTTCGTAGTACGCGGACGACTCGGATAATCCGAAAAGTACGTAATGCTGGTAACACTAAAGAAATAGCTGTTAGCCAGTTGCTTTTGATATAAGAAAGTTTATGAGGAGCGATCGCTAGTTTAAGTAGAAAATCTAATATAAAAATAATCCAAATAGTGATGCTAAAAGCTTCCAGTAAAGAGTTTAATCCCCAGATGATCTCGATGATGAATAGTGCTAGCCATACAAAGCCCAGCACTAACATTGGAATTTCTAGCCAATCTTCTAACTGTTGCAAGACTTCATTACGTTCTCTTTCTAGGGCTTGTTTTTCTAAAAGCTTTGGACTACTCATGAGATTAATTCGTAATTCGTAATTCGTAATTCGTAATTTTAGAGAATTGGGCTTATTGTTTACTAGTAGGGGTTTCTAGCACGTTGACATCAACTAGAGGTGTTACATTTAAGTCCTGTTTCAATAATTGGGTTTGAATTGATTGGGTGAGGCGATCGCGTATTTCTTCACTAGACGCTGTAACTCCCGGTTGACGCTGCACATAAATAACAGATAGCAAGGTATCCTGCCCTTGAATATTGGATCGTGTAAAGCGGACATTCGACTCGACTAATTTTGCTAAACCAACTTGTTCCACAGTTTTCTGAACTTGGGCGTTGGCCCGTTGGGCAAGGCTAGAGCGTTGTAAGTTGGGAGAATTAGAGAACTGCCAAGTTAGTAAACCTGCCAATGCGATGACAGTTATCACTAAGGAAATACCGAATACCCGTTTTTTACCACGCTGATAGCGAGTTCCTTGAGCAGACAACCCGAACACTCGGAACAACAAAGCTGCTGAAAAGTTGATGCCGCTTAGTTGCAAAAACAGTAAGAACAGCCCCGAAATTGCCATGTCCCATCTGCCAACTGCACTAGCCATACCGACAATTCCCGCAGGTGGAGCTAAGGAAGCGGCGACTAACATTCCGGTTGCTGCCCCAGATACTAAACTACTCCGTTCTGATTGAACCAAGTTGAGCGCCCCTGCTGCTCCGGCTGCCAATGGCAAAATCACTGCTACTGCTGAAACTTGGCTACTTTCTACCATTAAACTGGTGGGAATTTCTTGCCGTAATATCAGGCTAAGTAGCCAAGTAGTGGCAATTGTGACTGCTAAAGCGGAAAAATATCGTAAAATACTCCGCCCTAAGAGTTTGCGATCGCCCCATGCAGTTGCGATCGCTGTATTCATCGCCGGGCCTGCAAAGGGTGCAATCAGCATCGCCGCCACCAGCAAGTAAGCTGTATTAGTATACAAGCCAATCCAGACTACAAAGCCTGCCAGTGCTGCATAACCAAGAAAGCCTCGCCAAGAGCCAACACTTTGCAAACCAGAAAGAAAAATCTCAATCGGACTGCGTTCTTCCACATCTACAACTTGTTGCGGCGCTTCCGATGCAGGGGGTTGCAGAGTCATCACACCAGTTGGTATGAGCGTAATTTGTACTTTGGGTAAGTCTTGCAACTTGTCCAAAACTTTGCCAACTTCTCGATTAGAAACGTGAACAATCACCACATCAATCGGTTCTTCAGCATTTCCTTCAAATCGAGCCAGATTTGTACCGTTATGAGATTTGGCAATATCGATAACAGCTTTTCCATTTCCCCGTGGTACTTGGATAATGAGTTGACGCATTCTACCCTCCTACCGCTAACCATCTTGTTTTTTCAGGCAATAATTCTACTATCCAAAGAAAGATTTTTTGAAATATATATCTCATTCAATTAACACTTGATTTTTGTCCGTAAAATTGATATGCCCTAGGAAAATTAAGGATAGTTGAGGCAAAAAAGCAGATTATACAGATTATAAATAAACGTTTTATTACTTTATATTTTAGATTTAATCTAAATCTAAA
>NNBV01000265.1_pt1 | contig 11972 bp, 11 predicted proteins | sample 1173771 | NCBI WGS metagenome assembly NNBV01 (sample SAMN07173938, study PRJNA388173) | plant metagenome | isolation source: symbiotic tissue sample KVS11 | place: Norway: Troms, Kvaloya island
AATCATCATCGGCTTAGATACAGATACACCAGAAACAGCAGACCGAATTATCGAATTTATTCGGGCATCTCAAATTCCCATGTTGACAATTAATCTACTTCATGCATTACCGAGAACTCCTTTATGGCGGAGGTTGGAAGCAGAAGGACGACTTCTCTTTGATGAAAACCGCGAATCAAATGTTGAGTTTTTGATGCCTTACGAGCAAGTTATTGAGATGTGGCGGCGCTGCATCACAACTGCTTATGAGCCGGAATTTTTATATCAGCGATTTGCCTACAACATGGAACACACCTATCCAAATCGCATTGAAGTTCCTAACAGCCCATCTCGCACTTCTGGGGCTAATATTCGCAAAGGTTTAACTTATTTAGCTAATATTTTGCTGCGAATAGGCATATTTAGTAACTATCGTCAAACCTTCTGGAAAATGGCCAAGCCAGCACTGAAAGCAGGTAATATTGAAAACTTAATTCACGTTGGACTTGTCGGACACCATTTGATTAAGTTTGCCCAAGATTGCGCCAAAAATGAAGAATCGGCTTCGTTCTATTCCCAGAAAATTCTTACCAAGGTTCGTAGCTAAATTGACAATCTCCAGTCTTCAGGCACGGTGATTATTGAATCTAAGACATAACTCAATACGCTTGGGTTAAGAAGAATAGTAGGTTGGGTTGAGCAACAGCGAAACCCAACAAAGCCTTGATAATGTTGGGTTTCGTTTCTCAACCCAACCTACGCCAGTTTTAGTTTTTAGCCTTAACCCAACCGTATTGAGACATAACTTGCTTACAGCTATTTTCAGGTAAATAGACCACGCGGTAGGGGCGCAAAGTAGGGTGTTGACTTTGATAAAATTTGGTGATTTTCGGTTCATGCTATTTTTGTGAGAGTGAAAAATCTCTCTCCTGTCATTGCGAACGCGAGTGCGTCTCGTAGAGAGCGGAGCGTCTCGAAGAGAAGCAATCCCAGGCGATTGCTTCGCTCCTTCACAATGACAGTTATTCTCTCATTAGAAAATAAAAACTGGGATGCACCCAGTTAACTTTATTAATGGCACTTTTTCGGAATTGCCATTTTTACTTTTGTAGCTTTATCCATCACGGAATAAAGAAGATGAATGGCAAAGCAACTAAAGAAATACATATAAATCTTTCGGATGAGTTGAAGAAGCAGTTTCATGCTACTTGCGTTATGCAAGGGAAAAACATGAATCAGGTAGTAATTGAGCTAATCCAGCAATGGTTAAAAACTAATGAACTTTCCTCAAATGATGACAAAGGAGTTGTAATTTATGAGTGATAAAAGTAATTTTTGGAGTAGCTTACCAGGTATTATTGGGGCTTTATTAGGAAGCGGAGGTTTAGTAGCATTGATTCAAGTTTTTGGTTTCTCAAAACCTGGTACTACAACCCTACCTGAGCCGTTAGAAGTTTATGCTGATTCTACTAAAGGTACTAAATATACTAATAAAGAAGGTAAATCTGTAACAATAAATTTTTCTGCTAAGGGGAAATGGTTAGCAATTCCTGAGAATATATCTAATGTTTCTGACGATGCTAAAGGTTATTTATCGCCAAAAGGTGTTCCCAATTTTAAACCTAGTGAGACACCGTGTACAGCACCACTAGGAGCCTTAATAGTTAGGGGAAAGGATGATACATGCATAGCAGCTTATGGCGACCAAGGAAATTTTGATTTAGAACCACAAGAAACTGTTTACTTTCTCATGAATGATGTTATAGGTTTGTATGAAGATAACAGAGGTTCTATAAAAGTTAGTTTGTCTATATCAAAAAACTAAAAGATAGTATAGGCGTAATGCTGTAGAGTTCTATAATGCAGATGACGCCTACTTTTATCGGCACGAGATGGACTCATCCAAAAGACGCTGCACGCCAGGTTTGCGTGCTTACCAATGGATGATGAAGGTGGATCGCCAGGCTCGGTTGCTCAATCAAGATCAGCTACGCGCATTACCCTGCGATCGCCTCTTCTGTAGTCACGATGCTGTCGAGTTCAAAGCGATCGTTGACCAATCTAGCGCTCAAAACTATAAAGTTCATCAATAAAAATCTATAACTTTAGATAGATGTGGTAATTTGCAGTGTTAGGAACATTCAAAAACTACATCAAATCCAAGTTCATCTATGACCACAAAGCCTTGGGATGCTCAACTTGCTTACTGGCTAGTTCGACCTCTAAAAAACAGTTGGGTAAACCCCAATCATCTCACCACAGTCCGACTTGTAACTGGGTTGGCGGCTGCCGTAGCGATTGCAGTTGGCGATGCCATTTGGGCTAACATTGGGGCAGGGCTATTTGCTTTATCCAACTTTCTAGATCACACAGATGGTGAATTAGCCCGTTTGAGTGGGAAAAGCAGCAAATGGGGACATCAGTATGACCTTGCTAGTGATGCCATCATCCACATTCTTTTGTTTGTGTGTATTGGATATGGTCTGAGGGAGGGAAAATTTGGTTGGTGGGCATTGTTAATGGGGATAGTATCTGGCGTGTCTGTTGCTTGCATCTTTCATTTGCGAAACGAAATGGAACAGCGTTTAGGTAAAAACGCCAGCCGTCAACCAAATTTCGCCGGGTTTGATGTTGAAGACATATTGTATTTGTTTCCCATAGTTACCTTACTAGATGGACTAGAGCCGTTACTAATGGCAGCGACAATTGGTGCACCAGCCTTTGCTATGTGGGTAATTTGGCAATTTCGCGCCCTCCCGCAGGCTGAATCAAACTAATATAACGGCACATTGGGCAGAAAGCTAAAAAGCTTGTTTTTTTAGCTTTAGGGAATGCGATGTTTATCAAAACGCCTTACATCCCCACCCTACAGAGGGATGGGGATGTAAGGCGGCGATTGACGATTGCATCTGTAAACAATTTTTACCGCAGGTAAGACAGAGAACAGATGTATGAGAAATGAGCTATTTCTTATTAATTGATGCGAGGGTTTTAATATAATCTCTAAGTATTTCCGCCATAGATAGCTGTTTTTTCTCTGAGTATTCCTTGATAATCTGATACTCTTCTTCAGTCACATTAAACTGCATTTTTCTTTGTCTAGCCACTTGATACACTCCAATTAATACTCTACAATCAGAGTATATCAAAAACAAGGAGGTGATAAGTAGTGCTGGTTTTAGAGTACAAAGCAGTAGTAAGCAAACAACAGACGACTGCCATTGAGGAAGCTATTCGGACAACTCAATTCATCAGGAATAAAGCTATCCGTTTCTGGATGGATGCGCCAAGAGAATCAAAAATTAATAAAGTAGCTTTAAATAATTACTCTACAGCACTACGAAAAGAGTTCGTATTTGTCGAACAATTAAATTCGATGGCTTGTCAGTCTGCAACTGAAAGAGCGTGGGTAGCAATATCCCGGTTTTACGATAGCGTAGCGGTAGCGAGTCCGCGAGCGTCGAATTGCAAGAAAGGTAAGGTAGGTAAAAAGGGTTATCCCAGTTTTCAGCACGACAATCGTTCGGTTGAGTATAAAACCTGCGGATGGTCTTTACATCAGACTAAAAGACGAATCACCTTTACCGATAAAAAAGGTATTGGTGAAGTGAAGTTGTTAGGTAAATGGGATATTCATACGTATCCGCTTAAAACAATTAAAAGAGTCAGAATTGTTAAACGTGCTGATGGCTTTTACGTCCAATTCTGTTTGGATATAGAAGTCAGTTTAGAACCAAGAGTAGGCGAGGGTGAAATTGGTCTTGATGTGGGACTAGAATTTTTCTACTCTGATTCCAATGGATATCATCAAGAAAATCCAAGGTTCTTGAGAAAAGCTGAAAAGTCAATTAAACACGCTCAACGTCAAATCTATAAAAAGGAGAAAAGAAAAAATCAACGACGGATAGCAAGACAGAGATATGCTCGAAAACATTTAAGAGTAAGTAGGCAACGTAATGAGCATTCCAAAAGACTGGGACGCTGCGTATGCAAGGCTAACGCCTTAGTAGCCTATGAAGACTTAAGTGTTAAGAACATGGTTCTAAATCACTGTCTAGCCAAGAGCATTAATGATGTCTCTTGGGGTCTTTTCCGTCATTGGTTAGAATATTTTGCAGTTAAATTTAACAATACTGTTGTTGCCGTTAATCCGAGAATGACATCTCAGAAATGTAGTGATTGCGGAATAATTGTTAAAAAATCTCTTTCGACTCGTACCCATAAATGTAGCTGTGGATGTGAGTTGCAAAGGGATGTTAATGCTGCCAAAAATATTCTGAATCTTGCAAAAGCTACCTTGGGACACAAGGAAAGTAACGCTACAGGAGTCGGAGCCTCTACGCTAGTTGGTGCAAATCTGCTAGAGCAAGTTCTGACTGTGAATGTAGAATCCCCACCTTCAATGTACTCATAAGGTAGGGAGTGTCAATTTTGCAATCCTATATTAGGAGCAAATTATCAATGGAGCTTCAAACTGAAATTAATAAAGCTATAGCAGTTGTTGATTACCAAAAACTTCAAGCTGAGTTTCAAGCTCAAAATGAATTTTTAGTGGTGGAAAACTTTCTCCCTAACTCCCTCATCGAGAAGTTTTTGGTACTATTGCCATCTTTGCAACCTGCTATCAACCGCAACTATATTCCCAATCATAAAAAGGGCGGTAGTATCAGCCGCTATAGCTTAGACAGCCTTGCTCCAATTTTCGGAGAGTTTTATCAACTCAGTACCTTTTTTGAGTTCCTCAACGAAATTACGGCAGAAAAACTCCTTCCCTGTCCTGATACTGATCCCCATACTTACGCCCTATACTACTACACTGAGCCTGGAGACCATATCCAGTATCATTACGATACTTCTTATTATCGCGGCAAACGCTATACAGTGTTGCTTGGTTTGGTTGACGACTCGTCCAGCAAGCTGGAATATCAACTCTACAAAGATATTCCAGAACGGGAGACGCAAACGCGATCGCTCTCCTTAAACCCTGGTACTCTAGTCTTATTCAATGGTGACAAACTTTACCACAGAGTTACTCCCTTGGGTGACAATGAACAGCGCATTGTCTTGACTTTGGAGTACGTCACCGACACCCGCATGGGTATGTTAAAACGTTTTATCTCAAATATGAAAGATGCGATCGCCTATTTTGGTTTTCGCCAAGTGTTTCGCAGTTAAACTAACTAGTACAGAGCACCCATTCCAAATGAATAAAACACTTACGCTGTATTCATTTTTAATTTTTTTAGCGCAGCGTTAGCGAGTCTGCGAGCGTCATTTTTAATTTTTAATTCCGCCTTGCGGTACCCCTACCTTCTAGCTAATATTCTCTATCGACTGGAGTCATGAAATAATACGTGGGTGGATCAGCGTTTCATGTCGATTCGCCTGAAGTGCGATCGCCCACGTTAGACAGATAGCCAATTGTACCTCTTGCAAAAGTCAAAAAATCAGGAATGTCATTCTGTTCGCGCAGCGTTCCGGCAGAGTAAGGAACGCAGTGAGAATCTCACCAGATGTTTAGCTTCGCTCAACATGAAAATTTAAGCTATTTACGCAAAAGGTCTATTATACAGCTCTCTAGATCCAAAGAAGTTACAGTTGGTAATTATTCTTTATTAACCGTTTTAAATATTTTAATTATTTGCTTAACTGTCCATTTAACTGTCTTAACTGTCTTAACTGTCCACTTAACTGTCTTAACTGTCTTAACTGTCTACTTTTATTATCTTAACTGTCCACTCCTATTGTCTTATCTGCTATTGCATTTTATTCATAAAGCTGAGATTATTTGAAAGTCTAGGTTAAGCACGTTATCTTTAAAAAAGCTAGTTTATTTAATGAAAAGATTAATCTTTGGCTCTACATCCATTCTGATTTACTATAAAATTTCCTAATTGAAGCAAAAATACGTTTAGCAGAGTCGCTTATATAGTTGGCTCCTAATATTTAAATAATTAAAAACAACTTTTATATCTATTGAATTTATTAATTACGAATTACGAACTAGCTTATTTGGAGATTAAAATCTTGTGACAAAGCAGATAGATAGCCAATCAGTTCTGATATTTGATGGTCAAGATGATTACATAGATTTTGGCAAAAATGATATTAGTGGTGTTTTTGCTCAGGGAAGTTCAGCCTTTACAATTTCAGGATGGGTGAATCCTCATCAGCTAACAGATAAAGCCACTACTTATGGAACGCGCAATGTTTTTTTTGCCCGTTCTTCAGATAGATATAGTGATAATTTTGAGTTCGGCATCAGTGAATTAGGAAACCTAGATATATTCATTGATGAAACTGTTGAGAAGAAAATTAAGACTTTTGGCAATGGTGAATTAACTGTTGGACAATGGCACTTCTTTGCCATTGTTTTTAATAAAGGTCAATTGAGCGTATATCTTGATGAAAATGACTATTTTGGCTATTTTACAGGTGAATCTTTAAACAAAGCGACTAGTTCTGTAACTCTGGGCGCGACTTTACACAACAATATATATTTCACAGGTCAATTAGCTAATATTAGCGTCTGGAATTACCCCTGTCCCCCAGTAGAAATCCAGAGGCATCGCTATCAGCCTCTAGTTGGAAATGAACAAGGATTAGTTGCTTACTGGGCATTAAACGAAGGACAAGGAACAAGTGTCAAAGACCAGACTGAAAATGGCCACAATGGAAACTTACGTGGCAATCCTAATTGGGGTGTAGCACAACTTCCATTTGGAATTACCCAATCATCAAACGAGAGTGAGAGACAAGACCAGACAGCGAGTAGTTCCGTAGAAGAAAACCCTCAAGAAACTGCGGTGCCAGAAGAAGAAAGCCAGTTGATTGTAGAGCTTGTCTCCGTTGAAGTAACTGCTCCTGGTGAAGCAGAGTTACAGCAAGATTCAGTTGAAGTTCCCGCGATTGTGGAAACTGGTGTCCCGACTGAGGTAACAACTGTCAATCCAAAGGGAAAAAAAGGGACAAAAAAACAGAGCGAAAAATCTACAAACATCCAAACTCCCACGCCAAAAGTGGGAAAAGCCGAAACAGTTCCAGTCAACATCCAACAGCAACAACCAGAAATATTAACTCAGGAGCGATCGCCAAAAACTATGAATACGAAAGCTAATCCCAAATATAAAATTCTTGCTATTGATGGCGGCGGTATTCGCGGCATTATCCCTACAATGATCCTGGCAGAAATTGAAAAGCGGACACAAAAACCGATTTTTAGTTTGTTCGATTTAATTTCTGGCACTTCAAGCGGAGGAATTCTAGCACTCGGCTTAACTAAACCCCGATTGAACTTAGAAGAAACTGATAGTTCGCCCGCCGCCCAATATAGTGCTGAGGATCTCCTGCAAATATATCTTGAGTATGGGGCTGAGATATTTTACGAGCCATTCTGGGAACAAGTACTCGGTCAGTTAGAAGATATATTTGTCCAACCAAAATATTCTTCAGACGGGAGAGAAGAAATTATCAGGCAATATTTTGGCGACACTCCTCTAGAAAATAATCTCAAAGAAGTTTTTGTAACTAGCTACGATATCGAGCAGCGAATTCCGATATTCTTTACTAACAAACTGGAAAAACAACAGACAGAATCGAAAAAGTTTCGCAAGTTGTGCGGAGGTTTTACGCTGACAGATGCGGCATTAGCAACTAGTGCGACTCCCACTTATTTCGCTCCCCATCGCGTTTCTAGTTCCCATAATACCAATGGTTTCTATACTTTAGTTGATGGCGGAGTAGTCGCTAATAATCCAGCTAATTTGGCTATTTTAGAAGCGCAAATTAGTAGACAAGAAAACAAACAAGTCCTGAATACAGAGGATATATTGTTACTATCCTTGGGTACTGGTTCTCTGACGAGTGTCTACCCTTATGACGAAGTTAAAAAATGGGGACTATTGCAATGGGCAAAACCACTGTTAAATATTGTCCTTGACGGTGGGAGTGAAGTAGTAGCTGGAGAACTAGAAAGGGTGTTTGAGGCTAGTAATAAAGGTAATAAGACTTCTTATTATCGTTTTCAAACCTTCTTAAAAAGTGAACTTGAAGCAATAGATAATGCCAAACCAGAAAATGTGCGGCAGTTACAAGTTTTAGGCAACATCCTGATTCAAGAAAAAAATCAAGAAATTGATGAGTTGTGTAGTATTTTAACAAATTAAATCTGATGTTTTCTGAATAAGTATGTAAGTCGGCACTGATACTTCAAGGGCAATTTATATCTCTTTGTAATTGAATTTTTCTCGCCGACTTACTTGTATAAAACAACGAGCTATTGGAGTTATAGCAAAATGGGGTTTTTAAGTAAGCCATCTTATCGGATCGTCGCTATTCCTGGGGAAGGAATTGGGCCAGAAGTTGTAGAAGCTTCCTTAAAAATTCTGCAACACGTTGCTAAAATTGAACGATTTACTTTGCAGGTAGACTATGGCTGGCTCGGTGCAGCTGCCTTTGAGGAATTTGGTAGTTACTTTCCTCAAGCCACCGCCGAACTGTGCGATGGAGCCGATGGAATTGTATTTGGTGCAGTTAGTCAAGGCGGACTGTTAGAACTGCGAAAGCACTTCGACTTTTTTTGCAATCTCCGCCCGATTCGTAGCGTTAACAGCCTCCTACACAAATCAAGCCTTCGACCAGAGAAAATTCAGGAACTCGATATTCTCGTTGTTCGAGAACTGGTTAGTGGAATCTATTTTGGGCCGTCTGGACGATCCTCAGATGATAAAGGAATTTACGGATACCATACGATGCGGTATTACGATGATGAAATTCGTCGGATTGCTCGTAAAGCCTTAGAGGAAGCCCAATCCCGCCGAGGATTACTCACCGTAGCCCACAAAGAAAACGCCTTACCTCATTTGCCTTGGACGCGTCTAGTTCAAGAAGAAGCTACACAGTTTCCCGACGTTGTTGTCGAACCAATGTTGGTGGATAACTTAGCTATGCAAATGGTTCTTAATCCTCAAAGGTTTGATGTAATTTTGGCAGGAAATTTGTTTGGAGATATTCTCAGCGATATTGGTGGCGCGTTAGTTGGCTCAATTGGCTTATTAGGATCGGCGAGTCTTAACGCTGACGGATTTGGTTTGTACGAGGCCATTCACGGTACAGCCCCAGACATTGCAGGGTTAGGAATTGCTAATCCCCTCGGCACCCTTGGAGCCTGTATTTTGATGCTTCAGCAATGGGGGGAAGTGCAGGCTGCCCAACAGATTATTGCAGCGCAAGACCGAATTTTAGCTAAGGGATACCGAACAGCAGATTTGTTTAGCCAAGGAGAAGAAATTTTGGTTAATACTGCAACCTTAGTTGACCTTTTGCTTGAAGAACTTTCAGTGGTGCAACATTCTCAATTAGGAGTGATTCATGCATGAGTAAGGTAAGTAACGTTTTGCACCTTGGAGATGATATCAATACTGATGATATTATTCCTGCCAATCGGGCAACTACAGATGACCCCGATCGCTTAAAACACTATGCTTTAGAACATATTATTGGCGAAGATGAACTGCTGAAATACAACATGATTGAAGCAGGAGAAAATTTTGGCTGTGGTTCCAGTCGGGAAGTTGCCCCCATAGCCCTGCAAGCTGCGGGAATTGAAAAGATTCGGGCGCGATCGTTTGCGGAAATTTTTTATCGTAATAGCATCAATATTGGACTGCCCTTAGAAATTCTGGGGGAAAAACAGGAGAATCCTGTAGTTGATGCGATCGCAGCAGCCGGTGGTTTAATGTCTTTTAACAAGCTGCGTCGTCAGGGAGACATCACCATTCCTCGCAGCTTGACCACGACCCGACCCATGACTCTAGTAGAAAAACTCCTGGCCAAAGCCTCTGGAAATTCTTACGTCCAGCCGGGAGAAGTGGTTTTTGCCCAGGTCGATTTAGCCTTATCTCATGATGCTGTGGCCGGGCCTGTAGCCAAGACATTTTATAAAGAGTATGGAGAAGGGGCAAAGTTATGGGACTCCCAAAAGGTGGTTTTGGTAGCCGATCACTTTATCCAAGTCAACGACATCCGTGCTGATCACAAAGCTCATATCATGTACGAACAGATGATTGACTTTGCCAAAGTCCAAGGATGCCACCTATTTGATATGGTTTCCCCAGGTGAAGCAGCAGGCATCTGTCACGTTTTACTTCCAGAAAAAGGGTTTGTCCGGCCAGGAATGGTAATTGCCGGTACAGATTCTCATACCTGCACTTATGGGGCATTGGGAGCCTTTTCCACGGGCGTCGGAACGACCGACATGGCTAATATTTATGCCACAGGAGATATGTGGATTCGTGTTCCTCCAACGCTAGTATTTGAGTTGTCTGGAACCTTACCTTCTAAAATCAGTGCCAAAGATATTATTCTATTTATCCTAGGAAAAATCGGCTGTGCTGGTGCTACTAGTAAGGTAATGGAGTTTAGAGGGTCAATCCTCGCCCAACTGCCCTTTGATGAACGCTTGACTTTAGCCAATATGGCTGTGGAGTGTGGTGCAATATGTGGTTTGATTGTTCCTGATGAAGTAACCCGTGAGTATTTAAAAAACCGAGTTTCACAAGAATTTACAGAGATTAGCGGCGATGCTGATGCTGAGTATGAAAAGGTTTATCAATTTGACCTCAGTGATTTAGAACCGCAAGTTGCACGTCCCCCAAAACCAGATCAAGTATTTCCTATTAGTCAGTTAGAAGACATTCCCATTACCAAAGCCTTTATTGGCTCTTGTACTGGCGGTAAACTCTACGATCTGGCTCAAGCAGCCGAAGTTTTGAACGGTCGCCAACTGGCAGACGGTGTAAATTTGTTTATTGTACCTGCAACCATTGAAATTCGAGAACAAGCCGAAAAATTGGGCTATCTCGACATTTTTGAACAAGCAGGGGCGCAGATTCTCAAGACAGGTTGTGGGGCTTGTATTAATTCTGGACTGGGGGTTTTGGCAAAAGAAGAAACAGGAATTTATGCAACCAATCGCAATTTTAAAGGACGCAGTGGCGATCCAACGGGCAAAAATTATTTAGCCTCACCAAGAACAGTGGCTATCTCTGCTGTAAATGGAAAAATTAGCGATCGCTTTGATTAAAGATTGAGTTATCAGATCGGGTTCAATTAGAGATAAAACTCAAAAAATATTAACCCAATCTGAGCGCGAATGACTCTTATTTCGCTTAGTCTAGGTATTAAGAGAGGTTTCTTTATTTACAAAGACTCAATTCTCGTAGCCTTAACAATGTCTTAACCAAGAAAAAAAGGATTTTAGGTAATTACAATGGACGAAATCGTTAAAAAACTTGCTGGTCTGGGTCTTCCTGGCATCATTCTCGTGATTCTAACAGTCACATCCGCAGGTAGTAATGCTGCTATCGTTGCTGCCCTCACAGCCTTGGGAGGGCCCCTTGGCATCGTTGGAGGGATAGGAATACTGGGTCTAATCACGGTTGTAGGGGATACTGTCGCGGGATATGGAATTGAAGCTGTTCTCAAGGCTATCTATACAGAACGTAGTAAAACTGAATCCGTGAGATTCCTCCTCAAAGAAATTAAAGATTTACCGATTTCAGAGGAGCTAAAACTCAAACTGAAAAATGAACTTAGCCCAGAAATCAATATTGATGCGGAAGAAATTCAGCCCCCTAAAACGATTGAAATCGTGGAGGAATAATATCACTGTTATATTCAGTCTCATTTGAGGTTGAATAATACTAAGGGACTAATACCAACTCTGTATGAAGATGCACATAATAATACCCACCCTGTAGCCCCCACCTTATAAAGGCTACTGTGTACACACAAGTAGGATTTACCCCCCTTAATCCCCCCCTTAAAAAAAGGGGGGGGAAAAGAAATCTAGTTAATAGTTAAATCTAGTTCCCTCCCCTTTATAAGGGGAGGGCTAGGGAGGGGTAAAACCTTGATAAAACAGCTATAGTTTATATACTAAATTTATGAAAGAAATTGTAATTAACTCTTGTCTCTTATACAAATCTCCGAGC
>NNBV01000190.1_pt1 | contig 11962 bp, 5 predicted proteins | sample 1173771 | NCBI WGS metagenome assembly NNBV01 (sample SAMN07173938, study PRJNA388173) | plant metagenome | isolation source: symbiotic tissue sample KVS11 | place: Norway: Troms, Kvaloya island
GGAGGCAATGCAGCGCTCATTGATGTGCAGTTACTCAATTCCTCCTCTTTCTCCCCACACCCCACACCCCCCACACTCCCCACACCTCCCACACTCACGCTCATTTCTCACAAGTTGAGAAATCCAGGATTAGTTGTCCCCCTTGTCCCCCACGACTTCACTTAGCTTCTAGTAAAGTCCAGAAATAGCCATCTGGTGCAATAAAGGAAAAACTCGTCTCGCCAAATTCGTTACTAGTGATGTCTGTAACTTTTTGTGCAGTACTTGCCTTGATGCGATCGCAATATTCCCGTATTCCCTTAACCCGATAGGTATATAAAGACATACCCAAGCTACCTGGTTGGGCTGCCTCAAAGCGTGATTCTAAATTAATAGATTCTGGGAATCGAACAATATAAAGCCTACCACTACGTGCAGCCATCAAGTCAGACTTAGAAGAACGAGGATCATCAAAGGTAGTCACAATAAACTTTTCACCAGGATTCAGGTCAAAAATATCTTTACCTGCTGGCGAAGATTCATAACTAGTTTCGACATCATCACGCACACGCAGCAAACCCAAAACTTCTTCATAAAACTTTAGGGTTTCTTTGCTATCATCCTGAACAATAATCCCTATATGGGTAAACTGACTAGTCTTGAGAGCCGCATTCTGGTTAACTTGTCCGTAATGCGGTAGCGTATAGCCAAACCGTTGAAACAAAACTTGTCGAGCTAAGGGTTGCAGTAGCAGCATTTCTCGCACACCAACTGCTGGCTCAATAAAAGGACGGCTTTTCCTCTCTTTGTTGTAAATGACTTCCCAATAAGGGCTAGAGTGCCTTATTGGCAAACCTGCGGCTTTTGCATCTTCTATATGATTTAAAATACTTAAAACATCCGCCGTTAAACTTGTCGCCCAGCGATTTCCCTTAATTTTCATCGACGCTGTTCCCAAACCTTCATGGGTGGGGTTTTGCCAAATCATCAGCCGAATCAAACCATGATCTGCATTTTGGTGGTAAAGACGGATTGAGCGTAAAGATGAATTCACCCCATATAATTGATGGGCTACATCTGCGGTTAATTCACCCACTTCACCAATGCGATAGCCAAATTGCTCCCAATACTGAATTGCAGAAATTGGCTCTGGGACGCCAATACAGACTTCATAGATACCTTCAATTGCTGTTTGTTGTTCGTGAGTCATACCAATTTTAGATTTTAGATTGGATCAAAATAAATAAAGCTCTCGGAAAGATATCTCAGAAAGAATCCGAAAAGCAACATCTCAGTTTTGTAGCTTATGATGTACCTACAAAAGTGAGATGTCTAATATACAGTTCTTCTGATTGCACGGAATCAACGATCGCCATAAAGTTTTTTTAACAGGAGTTAAGCTATGACGCAGCGACTGACTCAAGAGCAATTATCACAAATAGTCACAGAAGTAGAAGGACTGCAATTGCGTCGGGAAGCGGAACTAGACCAACAGCAGGTTAGAGAAATTTTACAGGAGTTGAATTTACCGCCAGAGTTACTAGATGAAGCGCTGATTCAGTTAAATCGCCGCCAAGCACTAGAAGTACAGCAACGCCGGAATCGATGGATTACTTCTGGAGTCGTGGCAGTTGTAATGGTTGCGATCGCATCTACAATATTTTTCATACAGCAGCAGAATTCTGCACTTTCCCGTGTTTCTGCTCAACAAGACCGCATCACTTTGGTACAAGATAGTGGCGGCGACTTAAAGACAATTTCCCGCCAAACCAATCCAGAAGTGTTGTACCGTGTCACTTTAAAGGATGCACCATTGGGTAAAAAGCTGGCTCTCTCCTGTAATTGGATTGACCCAAGCGGTCAAATTGTCAAGCAGAACAGCTATCAAACCCGCGAGATTAATACGTCTGTCTGGGATACCCAGTGTCGCTATACTATTAACCCGGCTGCAACCGTTGGCAATTGGAAGGTGCAGATGTTCCTAGAAGGTCGGCAGATTAGCGATGAAACCTTTGAAGTTAAATAGTTTAAATGGGCAACATCCCGCATAATTTTCTTGGCTATTGGGGTTACGGCGCTCAACACGAGTTGGAAGCGCTGTTAACTAGTGTCGTGGAAAACCTCTCTCCAAACCTCTCCCCTTCTAGGCTACGGTATACACACAAATCTGAAACCGCTTGCAAACCTGGGTTTTACCCCACCCTAACCCTCCCCTTGGAAAGGGGAGGGAACTGGATTTCCGGTTTCCCCCCTTGGAAAGGGGGGATTAAGGGGGGTAATTCGACTTGTGTGTACACCGTAGCCTCTTCTGGAGGAGAGGCTTTGAATTTTCCCCCTTCCCTTGCAGAGAAGAGAGGTCTGAAAAGTCAGTTTTCCCCACAGGAAAATCACCCTCTTCCTATCTGGAATGTTGTTTATCCAGGACTTGATGGAAATCCTCTACTGCAAGAAAATCAAATTGCTGCTATCTCTGCATCAGGATTATTAAGCTCTCCTGATGCTTGGGTAAGTCTCCAAGAAAACAACTGCCTAATTTTGGGAAGAGAACCTTTCGGAAAGGTTCCTTTGTATTGGACTGTGCAAGGACAAGTGATCTGGTTTGCATCCCAACTGCAACTACTCTTACCAATTTTGCAACAGTCAGAAGTTAGCATTTCTGGATTATATGGCTATAGCTGTTTTTCCTACGTTCCCACACCTTTTACTCCGATTAATGGAGTGTTTGCAGTGACGGCGGGAACTGAATTAATTTGGCATAGTGATTGTCAATCAGGTAAGCTGCGATCGCCTGAATCTAAAAACATCCACTCATGGCGGGAAGCTCCAGAACAGTTAACAGATGAAGCCACTGCAATCAACGAATTGCAAACTCTCCTTAAAGACTCCATTGAGCGACAGATTAGCGATTTAAAGGATGAGCCTGTTGGGGTGTTTCTCTCTGGCGGACTCGATTCTTCGGTAGTGGCAGCGCTGCTGGTGCAAGCAGGGGTGAAAGTCCGCGCTTACACCCTAGATTTTGGTGACGTAGGGATTCCAGAATATCCATACTCTGAACAAGTCGCCCAGTTTCTCAATATTCCGCTTGTTAAAGTTGCAGTAACCCCAAGTTCGATTAAGAATGCCCTAATTCCTACTGTGCAAGCATTGGATTTGCCCTTTGGAGATGGGGTATGTGTGCCGTTGTATCTCCTATCTGAGAGGGCGAGTCAGGAAACTCAGGTAATTTTTAATGGCGAAGGTGGAGATCAATTATTTGCCGGTTGGACGAACAAACCTTTAATTGCCGCAGGTGTTTATCAGGCAGAAAATCCCGCCGGGAAGGAAACTTTTATCCAGCAATATCTCCGCACCTTTCACCGTCTTGGGGGATACGAATCTCAAGTTTATCAGCCAGATATCTATGCACAGATCCAAAATTTGCATCCCGAAGATTGGCTTTTAGCGGCTCTCGATGCAACCGAGTGTCCATCTTTGCTGCATCGCCTCCGTCGTGCTAGTTTGATGCTCAAAGGAGCGCAGAATATCCATCCCCGTGCGACTGCATTGGGGTTTGCTCATGGGTTGTGGGTGCGATCGCCTTTTTGTGATTTACCTTTAGCTGAGTGGACATTTCGCCTATCTGGAGAACTCTGTTTACAGGGAGCCTGTGAAAAATATATCCTCAAGCGGGCTGTAGAAAATTGGCTCCCACCCGAAATTGTCTGGCGACAAAAGCGAGGGATGGGGGTTCCCTTAACTTCTTGGTGTTTAAATGATTTTTGGCATCAACTGGGTATCTGGCTCAATCCTGAGATACTTCGCGCTAACAATCACTTTTATCCTCACATTGCCGCACAAATCGTTGAAGGCAAATTAGGAGCAGCTATTCAAGGCCGACGAATTGGTGAAACACTCTGGTTACTAATTATGTGGCAACTTTGGCGATCGCACATCTTAAATGAAGAACTCAGTAAAAAGTCCTTGGATCATCCGTTTTGGTTACATCGTCGGCTATGGAGGAGTTATAAACGATGGCAAGGTTAGATAAAAAGGAGTTAGGAGTTAGGAGTAAACAATTAATTTCCTCATCTCTCCCATTCTCTAGGGAACTTGCTGAGGAGTTACTGAATAACTATGGTTCTCCGCTTTATGTTTATAATGGCGATCGCTTGCACGAAACTATTGAGCGGATTACCAAAGCAGTCAGCTATCCCCACACGCAATTTCGCTTTGCTAGCGTTACCAATGGCAACGTTGCGCTGTTAAAAATTTTTCGCTCCTTTGGATGGGGACTTCATGCTAATACGCCAGGAGATATTTACCTGGGATTGCAAGCTGGTTTCGATCCTCGTGAGATTGTTTATAGCGGCAGTAATTTGAATCGGACTGAGATGCTACAAGTCCTGGATTGGGGAGTTACAACTCTCAATCTCGATAGCCTCGCTCAATTACAGTTGTGCTGCGAAGCCTTCGCTGATCATACAAGTTCCCTGCCCCCCTGCCCCTCTGCCCCCCTGCCCCTCTGCCCTTCATTTCGGTTGGGTTTACGCCTGAATTTGCCGGAAATTACCGGAGATAGCCGCATTGGTGTGCGTCCAGAGGAATTTGGTGATGCGATCGCTTTAACTGGTGAGGTGGGATTAAAGCTGAGTGGTTTACACTTCTATCGAGGAACGGGAACTAACGCTACAGTTGCATTTACCCAGGTGATTGATACAGTAATTGCCACAGCACAAAAGTTACCAGATTGGGAATATTTAGATTTTGGTGGTGGCTTTGGCTACCCTTATCACCACAACAAAACAGCCTTTGACTGGGAAATGTTTGGGGCTGAGTTAACCGAGAGAATTACTCGCTTAGGGCGGAAAATTGATTTGGTGATTGAACCAGGACGAAGTGCGATCGCAGGATGTGCAACTTTGCTTGCTCAAGTCGTTTCTGTAAAATGGCAAGGAGAAAAACAGCTTGTTGGAGTTGATACCACCGTTGCTAATCTTTCAGTACCATCAGTACACGGCGGCTACCGAGAAATCATCACTTGGAAACAAGCAGACAATCCATTCACAACTGATATTTGTGGTAACACTACCTATTCACGAGATTATCTGGGGAAAAATTGCCAACTCCCGGCGTTAGAAATTGGTGATATCGTTGCTATTTTAGATGTCGGTGCTTATGGTTATGCAATGTCGTCTCACTTTTTACACCGTCCCAAACCTGCGGAAGTTTTACTAGAAAATGGCACACATCGCTTGATTCGCCGGCGGGAAGACTACAGTGTTTTACTAACAAATCAGGTGCTTGATAACTAACATCCAAAAAACATTATGAAGTGTATTAACTGCGGAACTGACAATAAACTAAAAGATCGGACAGCGAATAAAGGTCGTTGTATAAAATGCAATCATCCCTTTGTTTTTGAACCCTCTAGTATGAGTAATATTAAGATTACTGACCCTTTCTTTGCAAAGGCGATCGCTGATATTTCTGCAAATAATACCTTATTTTTTACACCCAAACAACTACTTTATTTTCTAGATAATCGTCTCAGATCAAAGTCATTTTCAAGATTTCAATGGGTCTTTTTATATGTAGCTTTTAATATATTTACATTCTCCACAATTTTTGGGCCGTTGATAGTAAATTTTGTGTTTGCTTGGATATTTTTTAATCAGAGTAGATCAAGTAAGGTCAACAATACAAGTCGCAAAGCAAATGCCAGAAATTTGCAAATCATCGGACTAATTACTCTTCTTGTAGGAATTTCAATAAGTCTGAGAGCAAATTCATTTGGACTCTTTGTCATTGTTGTAATTATGGCAATGCTGTCTATATATTTAGGAACTCGACAGCTAGGGCGAATTGGATTTTTAACACAGGAATTTTTATTTCCTGAATCTCAGCTTAAAGATTGGCTAGCTCGTTGGCAGCAAATCAATGGTTTAATTCTCAAAGTTCTTCCTTCACCAAAGCAGGAAAATACACCAGCTACGGTTAATCCTGATGTAACTGCTTACAGTTTTGATAGATTAGTAGTTTGTGATAGTGCTAGTATTGCTCAACTATTAATTGCTAATAATTTCCACTTTGAAAATAACTGTGCAATTCTCAGCATTACTGGATATCCGCAAAGCATTTTTGACACTACAATGCAAATGGTACGCCGCAATCCTGATTTGAAAGTCTATGCAATACATGATTGCAATCCACGAGGAATTGGTTTAGTTCATAATTTAAGAACTAATGCTAATTGGTTTTTAAATAGCGAGATTGTGGTTATTGATATAGGACTAACGCCACGGCAAATTATCGCTACTAAGCGCGGGATGTTCATTCAATCTTCTCCAGAGTCGGCGCAAGCAGCTAAACAATTACCTGAAGAAGTGCGTCAAACTTTATCTGCTGAAGAATTAACATGGCTAGAATCTGGAAAATTTGTTGAATTGGAATCTTTCAGTCCCCAAAGAATAATTAAAGTTCTGCAAAAGGGGATTGCTGGTAGTCGAGATTTAGGAAGTGATGATAGCAGCTTCCTTTTAGTAGGCGATGGGGGAAATGATATGTATACTGTTCAAAGTTTTGGTTAACTTCTGCATTTTTTATCTATAGCGCAATCTGACTTTTCACGGTATGGCGGTGGCGGTTCCCATTCCAATACTGCGTAGGTTTTGAAGATTTGTAGGTTGGGTTGAACGGAGTGAAACCCAACAAAGCCCTGAAAATGTTGGGTTTCGTTCCTCAACCCAACCTACCTCGGAGTGCTTTTTTGGGCTTAACCGAGCAGTATTGGTTCCCATTCAGTACAAAATTTATCGCTAGGGACACGGCATGCGGTGCCCCTACGGCTGTACTTATCGGTATAGCCAAACACGCAATAGTGAAAGCAATTGTTCGGTATCTACGGGTTTGGTGATGTAGTCTGATGCGCCTGCTTCAATGCACTTCTCGCGATCGCCTTGCATGGCTTTAGCGGTCAGTGCAATAATTGGCAATGATTTAAATTGATCGTTTTGTCGAATCATGCGTGTTGTTTCGTAACCATCCATTTCTGGCATCATTACATCCATCAAAACCACATCAATATCTGGTGTAGTCTCTAACAGGGTGATTCCCTCTCTGCCGTTTTCAGCATATATAACCTGGATTTGATAACGCTCCAGCATACTGGTAAGGGCGAAGATATTCCGCATATCGTCGTCTACAATTAGGGCTTTTTTGCCAGTGAGGAAGTAGTCTTGAGAATGCAGTTGTTCGAGTATTTGCCGCTTGGGTGCTGGTAAATTTGCTTGGACTCGGTGTAAAAATAATGCTGTTTCATCAAGGAGACGTTCGGGCGATCGCACATCTTTAATGATGATTGTCTCTGCAATTCGTCTGAGTTCAGTTTCTTGAGATTTGCTAATTTCTCTACCTGTGTAGACAATAATTGGTAAAGTTTTACCGTGAGGTAGAAGCTTTATCTGCTCAATTAGTTCAAACCCGGTCATGTCGGGTAGCCCTAAATCGAGAACAAGGCAATCAAAATGCTGGGTGCGAATAGCTTCTAGAGCAGCTGCACCGTCAGCCACAGCAGTGGTGGAAACATCGCTGTTACCAATCAACTCAACAATACTCAGCCGTTGAGTGTCATCGTCTTCGACTACCAATAAATTTTTCACCTGGCGTTCAACAAAACCTTTAATTTTGGTCAACGCTTCGGATATTGTCTCGCTGGTTAAGGGCTTTTGCAGATATGCGATCGCACCTAATTGTAAACCGCGCTGTCTTCCTTCTTCAACGGTCATGATATGTACGGGGATGTGACGGGTATTTGGGTCATGTTTCAGACGATCTAATACCGTCCAACCATCCATTTCTGGTAGCCGGATATCTAGCAAAATGGCTGAAGGTAGAAATTGCTGGGCTAACATCAAACCTGTACTACCGGTTTGGGCAGCTATTACCTTGAAACCTTGCTGTTGCGCCATCTCTAGAAGGATACGTGCAAAATTAACGTCATCTTCGACAATTAGTAAGACGCGATCGCCTCTTTCAATGATAGTGCGATCGTCGTTTATCAGTGGGGAGTGCGTAGAGGCGCGATTAATCGCGTCTGTGGGTAGAGACGTGATTAATCGCGTTTGTGGGTTTGATGTAGACTCAGCACTGAATTGTGGTAAATAAAATGTAAAGGTGCTACCTTGACCGGGTTGACTGATGAGTTTAATTTCGCCGCCGAAGAGACGGGCAATTTCACGGCTAATTGATAAGCCCAATCCTGTACCGCCGTATCTCCGACTGGTAGAGCCATCGGCTTGCTGGAATGCCTCAAAAATCACTTTTTGTTTTTCGGGGGCAATGCCAATACCTGTATCGCTGACTGAGAAGGCAATCACCATCTGGGCGCTATTTAAGGTTTGATGATCGTTGCTCCAGCCCAGCTTGGCTACCGCAATCCTTAAGCGTACCTCTCCTTGTTCTGTAAATTTAAAAGCGTTGGAGAGGAGATTTTTCAACACTTGTTGTATGCGTTTGACATCTGTATAAATGCTGTTTGGCAATTCAGCAGTAAATTCAATTACGAAGGCAAGTCCTTTACTCTGAGCGATTTGTCGGAAGGTGCGCTCAGTCTGCTCACCCAACTCTGCTAATGGCATTTGGGTCATGTCAATGGACATGGTTCCAGATTCAATTTTAGCGAGATCCAGAATGTCATTGATTAACGCTAACAGGTCAGTACCGGCTGAGTAAATTGTCTGGCTATATTCGACTTGCTTGGCGGTAAGGTTGTGATCAATGTTATCTGTTAACAATTTCGCCAAAATCAACAAGCTATTTAGCGGTGTCCGCAGTTCATGGGACATATTGGCAAGAAATTCTGATTTGTATTTCGAGGAAAGGGCGAGTTGTTCAGCCTTGTCTTCTAAAGATAGTCTTGCTTGTTCAATTTCCCGATTTTTGCGCTCGACTTCTTTCTTCTGCATCGCCAACAACTCTGCTTTTTCTTCTAATTCGGCGTTGGTTTGTTGCAGTTCCTCTTGCTGTCCTTTGAGTAAATCCTCAGAGGTTTTGAGTGATTGAGCTTGTTGTTCTAAGCGCTTGTTGGTTTCGCGGAGTTCGCTTTGCTGGGTTTGGAGTTCTTCAGCCAAAGATTGCGATTGTTTGAGTAATTCTTCAGTTCGCATCGATGCTGCGATCGTGTTGAGAACGATCGCTATACTTTCGGTAAGTTGGTCGAAGAATGTCAGATGAATTTCGCTAAAGCGGCGGAAGGAGGCTAATTCAATGACTGCTGTCACCTGTCCTTCAAAAAGTACAGGTAACACCACGGCATTCAGGGGCGTGGCTTCTCCTAAACCAGAGGCAATTTTGACATAATCGTTCGGTACTTCCGTCAGCAGAATTCGCTCTTTTTCTAAAGCGCATTGTCCCACCAAACCTTCACCCAACTGGAAGCGGTTAGCTAGATGTCTGCGTTCGCGGTAAGCGTAGCTACTAATTAGTTTTAAAAACGGTGTATTTTCCCCAGACTCCATCAGGAAGAATACGCCGTGTTGCGCTCCTACCAAGGGCGCTAGTTCTGAGAGAATTAGTTTAGATACGGTTTCTAAGTCTCGCTGCCCTTGCAGCATTCGGGTAAACTTGGCTAGGTTAGTTTTCAACCAATCTTGTTCAGTATTTTTCTGCGTTGTCTCCCGCAGATTGGCAATCATCTGGTTGATGTTGTCTTTGAGTATCGCTACTTCCCCTAGTGCTTCGACGGCAATTGAACGAGTTAAATCACCTTTCGTTACAGCTGTAGCAACTTCTGCGATCGCTCGCAACTGAGTTGTCAGTGTAGCAGCAAGTTCATTCACATTATCTGTCAAATCTTTCCAAGTTCCAGCCGCGCCAGGGACTCTCGCTTGTCCGCCTAATTTCCCTTCAATTCCCACTTCCCGCGCTACTGTAGTTACCTGATTGGCAAATGTTGCTAGGGTGTCAATCATCTCGTTGATTGTCTCTGCCAAAGTTTCAATTTCTCCTTTGGCATCTAGCATCAGTTTCCGTTTCAAGTCACCGTTAGCAACCGCCGTTACAACTCTGGCAATACCGCGCACTTGGGCTGTGAGGTTCCCCGCCATCGAGTTCACGTTATCTGTTAAATCTTTCCAAGTCCCTGCAACACCTTGGACTTGCGCTTGTCCGCCCAACTTCCCTTCAGTTCCCACTTCCCGCGCCACCCGCGTTACTTCCGAAGCAAAGGAACTAAGTTGATCCACCATTGTGTTGGTAGTGTTCTTCAAATCCAAAATTTCGCCCTTAGCATCGACGGTAATTTTCTTAGATAAGTCGCCATTTGCTACCGCTTTGGTAACTTCAGCGATGTTGCGAACTTGTCCGGTGAGGTTCCCCGCCATCGAGTTCACGTTGTCTGTTAAATCTTTCCAAGTGCCTGCAACTCCTCTGACGTAAGCTTGCACGCCTAATTTCCCTTCCGTTCCCACCTCACGGGCAACTCTTGTAACTTCTGATGCAAAGGAATTTAGCTGATCCACCATTGTATTAATGGTGTTTTTAAGTTCCTGAATTTCACCTTTTACATCGACGGTAATTTTCTTGGATAAGTCGCCGTTTGCGACGGCTGTCGTAACTTCGGCAATGTTCCGCACCTGTGCTGTTAAACTTCCCGCCATGAAGTTTACGCTGTCGGTTAAATCTTTCCAAGTTCCGGCTACACCTTTAACTTCTGCTTGTACGCCCAGCTTACCTTCCGTTCCTACCTCACGGGCAACTCTTGTAACTTCACTTGCAAAGGAATTAAGTTGATCAACCATCGTGTTGACAGTATTTTTCAACTCTAAAATTTCACCTTTAACATCAACGGAAATTTTTTTAGATAAGTCGCCATTAGCTACAGCCGTGGTAACTGCGGCAATGTTTCGCACCTGTGCCGTTAAACTTCCCGCCATGAAGTTCACGCTGTCGGTTAAATCTTTCCAAGTGCCAGCCACGCCGCGCACATCTGCTTGTACACCTAATTTACCTTCGCTTCCCACTTCCCGCGCCACCCGCGTTACTTCACTTGCAAAGGAATTGAGTTGATCCACCATTATATTGATGGTATTTTTGAGTTCCAGAATTTCGCCTTTGACGGCAACAGTAATTTTCTTAGATAAATCACCATTTGCGATCGCAGTTGTCACTTCGGCAATGTTCCGCACCTGTGCCGTCAAGCTTCCCGCCATGAAGTTCACGCTGTCGGTTAAATCTTTCCAAGTGCCGGCAACGTCTTTAACTTCCGCTTGTACACCAAGTTTACCTTCAGTTCCCACCTCACGCGCAACTCGTGTCACTTCTGACGCAAAGGAACTGAGTTGATCCACCATTGTATTAATGGTATTTTTCAACTCCAGAATTTCACCTTTGACATCAACAGTGATTTTCTTCGATAAGTCGCCAGTTGCAACCGCCGTAGTTACTTCGGCAATATTCCGCACCTGTGCCGTCAAACTTCCCGCCATGAAATTCACGCTGTCGGTCAAGTCTTTCCAAGTACCAGCCACGCCGCGCACTTCTGCTTGCACACCAAGTTTACCTTCACTTCCCACTTCACGGGCAACCCTTGTAACTTCACTGGCAAAGGAATTGAGTTGATCCACCATTGTGTTGATGGTATTTTTCAACTCCAGAATTTCACCTTTGACATCAACGGTGATTTTCTTGGATAGGTCGCCTGTTGCAACGGCCGTAGTTACTTCGGCAATATTCCGCACCTGCGCCGTCAAGCTTCCCGCCATGAAATTCACGCTGTCGGTCAAATCCTTCCAAGTCCCCGCAACACCGCGCACATCAGCTTGCACACCCAGTTTACCTTCACTTCCCACTTCGCGGGCAACTCGTGTTACTTCCGATGCAAAGGAACTGAGTTGATCCACCATGATATTGATGGTATTCTTGAGTTCCAGAATTTCACCTCTAACATCGACGGTGATTTTTTTAGATAGATCGCCATTTGCGATCGCAGTGGCAACTTCGGCAATAT
>NNBV01000499.1_pt1 | contig 11936 bp, 12 predicted proteins | sample 1173771 | NCBI WGS metagenome assembly NNBV01 (sample SAMN07173938, study PRJNA388173) | plant metagenome | isolation source: symbiotic tissue sample KVS11 | place: Norway: Troms, Kvaloya island
TTATTAAGCTAGCTGCTAGTTGTTTCTGTTTAACAATTTTGGTGAAAAATAATGAAAGTGTCGATGAAATTGGCGATAATTCTACTAGATAATTAAGCCAATTTTAGATTTAGATTTAAGTAAGTAGATAGAATTAAACATAAAATAAAATTATAGTTCGTAGTGAGCGATTCATCGCTCAAAACAATGATTATCAGGACTAAAGTCCTTACTACAAACTTTAATTTATTTACGCCTAGCTACTTAGATCAAAAATCTAAAATCTAAAATTGGTATAGGGAATCAAACTTTACTCAACCACTCATTCTCCTCTGGGTCTTTGAATAGTGAGGTGCTGAGGTAGCGTTCGCCGAAGCTAGGCTGAATCATCACGATTAGGCGACCTGCATTTTCTGGCCGTTGTGCTACTTGAATAGCGGCGTATAAAGCAGCGCCAGTGGAAATCCCCGATAGTAATCCTTCTTCTTTTGCTAGACGACGGCTGTAAGCGATCGCTTGCTCATCTGCTACCTGAATTACTTCATCTACCAGTTCTGAACGGTAAATTGCTGGGATAAATCCCGCACCGATACCCTGGATTTTGTGAGGCCCTGATTTACCACCGGTTAATACCGGACTGTTGGTTGGTTCAACTGCGATCGCTTGGAAACTCGGCTTCCGTTTTTTAATAACTTCTGAAACTCCCGTAATCGTCCCACCAGTACCCACTCCCGCCACCAGAATATCTACCTCTCCATCGGTATCATTCCAGATTTCTTCTGCTGTGGTTTCGGCGTGAACTTTCGGGTTAGCAGGATTGCGGAACTGTTGCAACATATAAGCATTGGGCGTTTTAGCTACAATCTGCTCCGCATGAGCGATCGCTCCTCGCATCCCTTCTACCCCTGGCGTTAACTCTAATTGAGCGCCATAAGCTTTGAGCATGGATCGTCTTTCCTGGCTCATTGTGTCAGGCATCGTTAGAATAAGATGGTAGCCCTTGGCGGCCGCCACCATCGCCAGCGCAATTCCTGTATTTCCAGAAGTCGGCTCTACTAAAACAGTTTTTCCGGGGTGAATCAAGCCTGCTTCTTCTGCCGCTTCCACCATACTCGCGCCAATCCGGTCTTTCACAGAAGATGCTGGATTCATGCTTTCTAGCTTCACCACAATCCGAGCAACCGCTCCTGAAGCTTGGGGAATTTTATTTAATTGAACTAAAGGAGTTCGTCCGATTAACTCTGTGATATCTTTCGCTATCCGCATGTGGGTACTCCGTCGTGTCTAAATATAATACATCGGGCTTTGCTGGGCGCGAGTTTCTCTTTCCTCGCACAAGTCTTGGAGTGTATAGCGACCCAAAACTTCAATTGAGGCAGCATTAGCTTGCTCCCAAACTTCATAAATCAGAGTCTTTTCCAGAGTCGTAGAGTCAGAGGTATCTTTCTCTTTCCGCTCACCTTCAACCAAAGTGACAATTTCAAGTATTGTAATCTGCCAAGGTTCACGAACTAAAATAAAACCTCCTTTAGAGCCGCGTTGACTCTGCACCACACCAGCACGCCGGAGGTTGGTCAAAATTTGTTCCAAATAGCGTTCAGGTATGGGTTGCTTGGCAGTGATCTCGCTCATGGTTAGAGGAAGTTTTTTTCCGTGGTGGCTTGCCAGTTCTAATAGTGCCAGCAGCGCGTATTCCACTTTGGAAGACAGATCCAAGAGAGCGTAGTTTTGGCTATTCAAGACTGTACTCAACATACTACGGTGAATTGAGGGACTTTTCGCAGTTTATGCGAAATTAATTTTTTCCAAGTGTGGAATGTGATAGCATCCCACTTACTACCCACAAAAACACTATATTCTATCGACTTACCGTAGATTGCTATTTTACACAATTCCCATAAATAATTTGATCTTTTTGTGGGAATTATCCTGAGTTTCTGTTTTCAGAGCCTCACCTACCAACAAAAATCTCAACAGAGTATGCTACTAACTGATTTGCGAACCATTTTTGAGCGTGACCCAGCAGCCCGTAACTGGCTAGAAGTACTGTTCTGTTACCCTGGACTCCAAGCCCTAGTGTTCCATCGATTGGCACACTGGCTCTATAAAATTGGAATTCCGTTTATACCAAGGTTTGTCTCTCATATTAGTCGGTTTTTAACCGGGATTGAAATCCATCCTGGGGCATTAATTGGCCGGGGAGTGTTTATTGATCATGGGATGGGAGTAGTGATTGGCGAGACTGCGATCGTGGGGGACTATGCGCTGATTTATCAAGGTGTCACCCTTGGCGGGACTGGAAAAGAAAGCGGTAAACGCCATCCAACCTTAGGCTCTCATGTAGTTGTGGGAGCGGGTGCAAAGGTATTGGGAAATATTCAAATTGGCGATCGCGTCCGCATTGGAGCCGGTTCTGTGGTGCTACGAGATGTACCCAGTAACACTACCGTAGTCGGGATTCCAGGGCGCGTGACTCGTCACAACAACTTGTCTAGCAATGCTCTGGATCATGATAAAGTCCGCGACGTAGAAGCTGAAGTAATCCGCGCTTTATTTGAGCGCGTCAAGGCTCTAGAGAAACAGTTCGAGCAGTTGGAAAATCAATCAAGTGTGTCCCCAACTGAGTTTGGCAATGAACCAACCGACAACCCTAAGAGCAAAAATTCTGATGGGATGATAGAAGATTTTCTTGATGGTGCAGGAATTTAGGGAATGGAGGGGAGAGGTGACAGGTGATAGGGAATTATCTGTACCCTGTAACCTGTACCCTATTCCCTTCTTCACTTCTATTTTTAGATAAAAGTGCGATCGACTTTCCCCCTGTACCCTGTAACCTGTACCCTATTCCCTTCTTCACTCCCACTCCCTTTTTTTAAATACCCATAGGTTCTTAGAACCTGATATAAATATAATACTACGGTTAATTTATCGGATAAGAGTGCTATATAATATGGTGTCTTTGTACACAAGCTTACCCAATTTAAGCAGTAATAATACTAATCAAGTTTTTGCCCGTAGGTCATTTCTGCCAGAGCAAGAAAACGCTCTTTGGAAGATTGAAACGGGTTTTGTCAGGACTTTTACCTATCTGGAAGATGGTACAACCGTCGCTCTGGGATTGTGGGGCCCTGGAGATGTCGTTGGTAAGGCTTTGTCAAAATTAGAACCTTATCAGATGGAATGCCTAACTAAAGTAGAAGCGACAGTCTTACCTTTAGAAGAGTGGACTCAACTAACAGAAACTCTACTTGCCCATATCCAACAGGCTCAAGAATTGATGATCATTCGTAGCCATAAAAAAGTGGATACTATGCTCATCAAATTGTTGGCATGGTTATCCAAAAAGTTTGGTTCGGAAGTTGAGAAGGGACGTTTAATAGATATGCGTCTGACTCATGAAGACTTGGCAGAAATGCTTGGTTCAACTCGTGTGACTATCACTCGTGTTCTTGGGCAGTTTGAGCAAGAGGGCTTGATTAATCGTCTCTCCCTGCATCGAATTGTGCTGCGAGAAGAAGAAATTTGGTACTACGAAATTTAGATGAATTCAGCATTCTGAATTCTTCCCTTAGCGATCGCTATAAACGCTAGACAAATCTAGCCAAATCGGTAGCCCCAGTTTTTCTAAATAACTCAGGCTAGAGTAGAGTTGCTTGGTTCTCCCCCACAAATCCAAGTCAAACCAGCCGTCATCTTGGGTATCTGGTTGAAGTAGGGCACTGGTAATATTGACTGTCAGTCCATAATGAGAAACTAACTCGGAAATCACCGGTTCTTCGTAATAAGATTTTAAGACGCACAGTTGCAAGCGCAATCGATTAGTTTGACCCAGAGAAATCCATTGCTGGAATTGTTCTTGCCATTTATTTGTCAGCCATGCAGAGTCTTTGGGATTCAGTTTGCTAGCTAGATTTGGGAAAGATAGAGAGTGTTGCTTGGGTTGAATGTGGTTTGCGATCGCCAGTTCCAGCAAATTCACTCCCAATCCTTGCAAGTAAGATAAGCTATTTGTCAGTTTTTGGGGATTTCCTGAAAGTTCCAAATCAAACCAGCCATCGCTTTCGCTATCTGATGTCAGGGATGCAGCTTTGATATTGACGGTTAAACCATAACGAGACACCAGCCGAGAAATTACAGGTTGCCTATGATATCGCTGAGGTACGAGAATTCGGCTGTGGACTGAAGTGGGTTCTACAGATTTACTCTGAGACATCAGATTAATTCCCAATTGCGATGCCTACGGTGGGTGGTCACTGACTTGTACTGAGCGCAAATTGTCGTTAGCGTAGCCTCTTGTAGAGAAGTGCGGGCTGCGCCTACGCAATTTTTGAGTTTGGCAGAGAATCTTGCTGATGCCATCCCCCTACAACTCAACTGTACCTGCTTGGATGTCAGCCTTACAGAGATTTTCATCTTTTTGGCTATTTTAAAACTACGGTAACTCTATCTAAATTAAGCTATTTAATTGTTATGTAAAGGAGATTCTCACAAAGACCACCAAAAAACAATGAGTAAATTCACGTAAATTATAGTCACTTTATGTAAATTACTTGGACACCAAACCAATTAAGAATTTACTATACCTATAGCCTATGAGATGATGTCATCCAAACATTTGAATGTTTTGTTGCCACGCCTTTTAGCACAATTTTAAGTTTTTTCATTACCCTCAAGAATGAGAGTGCATAGTTGACGCACACACAAAACAAGTCCACCTGGTTTTGAAGCCCTAGTGTTGCAGGAAAGTATTGTGTAACCGAGACTAACAGTCATCTGATGCCAGATATGAGTTACTCCCTGAACAACAAAAAACACAGGAGAAAATCATGGCGAATTCATCATTTAATCTCTCAGACCTCAATGGCACTAATGGCTTTGTCATTAACGGCATTGCTGCCTATGACTCTTTAAGAAGCTCAAGCTATGCGGGAGATGTTAACAACGATGGCGTTGATGACCTAATTTTTGGAGCATCTTTTGCCTCCAACGGTAACTCTCGTTCAGGGCAAAGCTATGTGGTATTTGGGAGGACGAATATAGGTAGTGGCGGCATCTTTAACCTCTCGTCTCTTGACGGTACTAGTGGCTTCGCCATTAACGGCATTGCTGCTTATGACTTCTCAGGGTTATCAGTCAGTGGTGGGGGGGACATTAATGGTGATGGCTTTGACGACGTGATTATTGGGGCACCTTATGCCGACCCAAACAGCAAATCTTATGCAGGGCAAAGCTATGTGGTGTTTGGGGGGACGAATGTAGGTAGTAGCGGCATCCTTAACCTCTCGCCCGCACCATTGAGTTTGTCGTCGATGATGGGGAAGCCCACAGCAATACCAGTAAGGTTGCGACTACCACCCTGAAGTTGACAGTTCCCCTCAACATCACAGGAACTGCTGGTGCAGATACTCTCAAAGGCACAGCTAGCAACAATATTATTGATGGCAAAGCCGGTAACGATACCCTAATAGGCAACGGTGGTCAAGACAAGTTTGTCTTTCGCCGAGGCGATGGCAATGACACCATTACTGATTTTGGTGGCGTTGGTAAAGGTACAAATCCGACAGCAGCAGTAATTGCCAAAGTGGACACTTTGCAATTTATCGGGACTGGCTTAACTGCCCGAAATCTGCAATTAACTCAAAATGGCAAAAATTTGGAAGTCACCTTTGAAAATGTGCCTAATACCAAAGTCACTCTGCAAAACTTTCAGTTAGAAAACCTGGATAACCTGAAAGCTTCTGGAGCAAGACCAGCAATTGGCAATATCCTATTTAATGGCCAAACTATCATCGCCGATAGCTTTAATGTCCTCGATGCAAACTCTAGTGATACTAACCTGGGTATTATCAACACGGTGACTTTCCTCAATGACCTCAACAACAACATTACGGGTTTAGACAACTCTGCTGATGTGGTCAATGGTCAGGGGGGTAATGACAAAATCGACGGTAAGAGTGGCAACGACCTTTTGAGAGGCGGCGCTGGTAATGATACTCTCATTGGTGGTGCTGGCAATGATACCCTTGTCGGTGGTGCGGGTGCTGATAGGTTTCTTTACAACACCAATTTTGCTTTTGCCAGTTCTGCTATTGGTGTAGATGTGATCGCTGACTTCAAACACTCCCAAGGCGATAAGATTATCCTAGATAAGACTACTTTTAGTACTATTACTTCAACTGCGGGAACAGGTTTTAGTAATGTCGGTGATTTTAAAATCACTTATTCAGGGGCGGCTAGCACGGCGAAAATTATCTACGACGCTGTGAGTGGGCAGTTGTTCTACAATCAAAATGGCAGCGCGGCTGGTTTTGGCAGTGGCGGTTTATTTGCGACTCTTACTGCTGCGCCGACTCTGACAGCTACGGACTTCATCATTCAAGCGTAGTTGGTTAATATAGCAATTCACAATTGGGTGTAAGGGAAAGCATTCGTGAGGGCGTGCAGCTAGCTGTATCCCTCACCGCGTGTTCCTATAATAATTGATGTATCAATTTTGACTATACTGAATGTTGGTTATATGGATGGTTTTCTCTCATTTATGAGAAATCTGCGATCGCACAAATCTTTGTTGATTATATTCAGAAGCCTATCATCAAAGAAAATTTCCCAAAAATGCTGGAATTTCTTGAGCAAAAATACCGTATTTTACGTCAAAATAATAACGGTATTTGGTATAACCCTCTTCTGTCACTCTCCGAAAATATTTGCCTTTTCTAAAATCTAGAGCTTTTGTATAGCAAGCGATTGCGCGATTATTTTCTAATAACAAATACAAGACCTATTTTTTTCTAATAGTATAGCTTGTATTGATTGCCTCATGAGGCTTCTAGCGATCGCCTTCCCGGAAAGTGACAGAAGAGGGATAAGCTAAAAAACATCTAATTTGCATAATCGAATTAAATACAACTCTTGTGGGATGGGCATCTTGCCCGTCCAGTATATGCAATTTAAATGTGGAACAGCTTATCATCTTGTAAAAAGCCCACCACCAATTGTTAAGAGGAATATGGTGGGGGCTTTTTAAAAGAGAATTATAAATGCAATCAGCTTACCAATCACTTGCTTTAGTTTCGTCCCAGACTTCCAACTCCAAGTCTTGAAGATAGGTTAGTCCACTCTGAATTTGTGCATCTGTTCCTTGTAATTCAAGGTCAAACCAACCATCACCGACAGCATTAGCTCCCAAAATCGCTGCTGTGATATTCACAGTCACTCCATAGTCAGACACCAGGCGAGAAATGACAGGTTCCTGGTGATAATCCTTAGGAATTCTTAGCCGAATTCGTTTATTGATAAGTGTATTGTCACTAGCCATAATTGTCACTAGCCATAAAGGGGAGTGGGGATTGGAAAGTAAGAATTTTAGATTTTAGATTTTAGATTGTAGATTGTAGATTGTAGATTTTAGATTGAAATTTAATCCAAAATCTAAAATCTAAAATCCCAAATTAAATTGCCTTATGTCCCATATCTAAACCTATTCAACATCTTTAATACGGGTTTTCCGTTCTAAAAGCTCCTTCAGTATCAAGGTTACTACTGCTAGTAATGCTAACAGTACAGCCGCAGAGAACGCAGCTTCGGTTTCGTATTGTTTGTAAGCATCTTCTACAAATAGTGGTAAACTCTGCGTTTGGTCAGCGATGTTGCCAGATACTACCGAAACTGCCCCGAATTCACCCATTGCTCTGGCATTGGTCAAAATTAAACCGTAGAGTAAACCCCAACGGATACTGGGCAGAGTGACACGCAAAAATATTTGCCAATCTTTGGCACCTAGAGTTCTAGCAGCCTCTTCTTGATCCTTGCCAAATTCCTCTAAAACAGGAATTACTTCTCGTGCTACAAAGGGCATACTCACGAAGGCTGTAGCCAGCACCATACCTGGAAAGGCAAAGATAATCTTAATATCATGGGCTTGGAGCCAAGGGCCAAACCACCCGTTGCGTCCGTAAAGTAGCACAATCATTAATCCTGCGACTACGGGCGAAATCGAAAAGGGTAGGTCAATAATGCTCAAAACTATGGCACGTCCAGGGAACTTGTGACGAGCGATCGCCCACGCTGCACATAGCCCAAATACTGTATTCAAGGGCAGAGAAATCAAAGCCAGCAGAAGTGTCAGCCAAGCTGCATGGAGAAAAGCTGGTCGCGTTAGGTTGGAAAGAAACGGCCCAACTCCTTTGCTGAAAGCTTGGACAAAAACGTTAATTGCCGGGATGTATTGAACTAAGGCTAAATAGGCGATCGCTATCCCAATCAAAACTGTTGGCACCCAACTCTTCTGCTCTTTAGGCTTGGCTGTATGTGTATTAGATGCAGATGAGTCAAAACTTGGCTTATCTAGTGTCATATCGCCTTGCCCATGCTTGTAAGAAATTAATTGCCAATAGCAGTACCAAGGAAATTGATAGTAGAACTATGCCAATTACTGTTGCACCAGAATAGTCATACTGCTCTAAGCGTTGGAAAATCAGTACAGGTGCGATCAAATCTTGATAGGGCGTATTAGAAGAGATAATTACAGTTGACCCATATTCCCCAACTGCACGGGAGAAACCCAAGGCAACACCAGTCAAAATTGTCGGAAATAAGGGTGGCAAAATCACTTTCCAGAAGGTCTGCCATTGAGAAGCACCCAGACACCAGGCGGCTTCTTCAATTTCATGTTCCATTTCTTGAAGCACCGGTTGCACAGTTCTCACGATAAAAGGTAGTGAGATAAATATCATTGCTACCGCTACTCCCGTGCGAGTAAAAGACACCTTAATTCCTAGAGGTTCTAGCAGCGAACCTATCCAGCCATTATTGCTGTAAACTGTTGCCAGTGTTAACCCTGCGACAGAAGTTGGTAGTGCAAAGGGTAAATCGACTGTGGCGTCAATCAAGCGCTTTAAGGGAAAGTCGTAGCGAACCAGAACCCACGCAATGAGAGTACCAAATACGCCATTGAGTAAGGCAGCAAATATTGCGGTCACAAAAGTGACATTATATGTTGCTAATGCGATCTCACTGGTTGCGATCGCCCAAAATCTCGCCGGAGGTTCCGTACTTGCTTTTAGGAACATGGCAGCTATGGGGATAAACAACATCACCGTCAGGTATGCAATGGTGATTCGCCAAGTCCAGGGAACCCGCCCCAATCTTTTCCAGAACGGTGTTTTGCGTTCAACTTCCACAGAAGGAGATACAGTCGTCATAGTCAAAAATTCAAAATTTAAAATTCAAAAAAGTTTTTTGCCAGTGGTCGGTTGTTTTTTCTGCTGACCACCGACCATTGACTAATGACTAATTACCGTTTATTTCTGGGCTTGAATCTTATCAAAGACGCCCCCATCTGCGAAGAATTTCTTATCGATTGCTTCCCAACCGCCGAAGTCTGCAACTGTACCCAAAGTTTTTACCTTGGGAAATTTGTCTGTGACTTCCTTTGTTTGAGCTAAAGTCTCATCCACAGGTCGAAATCCCAATTTGACAAACTCTTGCTGTGCTTCTGGGCTATAGAGGTATTTCACAAAACCTTCAGCAACTTCGCGGTTTCCATGCTTATCGACGTTCTTATCCACCACAGCGATCGGGTTGTCGATGGATATGTTCACATCAGGAACGACATACTCAACCTTTTCGCCCTTTTGCTGTGCCAAAATAACTTCGTTTTCGTAGTTGATTAAGACATCTCCCTGTCCTTGCTTGGCGAATGTATCAGTAGCTTCCCGCGCATCTTTAGGCAAGATTGGCACATTTTTGTAAACTTTAGTCACAAATTCAGTAGCTTTCGCCTCATCGCCACCTGTTTTAATCACAGAATCCCATAGTGCTAAGAAATTCCACTTAGCAACGCCTGACGTTTTGGGGTTAGCAGTAATCAGTTTTACGCCGTCCTTAGCTAAATCTTGCCAGTTCTTGATGCCTTTAGGATTGCCTGAACGAGTGACTAATGCTGCAACTGATTTGGAGACAATACCATTGTTGGGAACTTCCTTCTCCCATCCTGGCTGAATCAATCCCGCTTTCTCAATTTTCGAGGTGTCTCCAGCTAGTGCTAAGTGAACAACATCTGCTTCCAAACCATCGATAACGGCACGAGTTTGAGAACCAGAACCGCCATAACTTTGCTTGAAGGTGACAGTTTGGTTGTGATCTTTCTTCCACTGTTCTACAAATTTAGGAATGATGGCTTCATGAGCTGCTTTGGTGACAGCAAAAGAAACCAGAGTTAGTTCAACATTATCCTTGCTTGCAGCAACAGGACTAGCAGTAGGGGTTTCCGTGGAAGAATTGCTTCCAGTTCCACCGGAGCAGGCGGCAAGCGCCACACTCAAAACAGTCCCTACTAAAAAGAGCGATACAAAGCCTTTGAGCGAATTTAGGCGGAACCGATATGTTCTATGTTCAGCTATCGCTTGTAACCTTTTCAGTGGGCGTTGCCACAAACTCATTCTATTTCCTCCTCTAAATCTACAGATAACTGATGGGAATACAGTTATATAGTGTTTATCATACTGGATGATTCCATGTATCTAGTTGCAAACACCAAAAAACATCACATTCTTTATCAAGAACATGGTGATTTTACCAGTTCTGTAAGGAATTACAAATATTCTTAGTTTCAAATATTAAGTTGCGTAGGCGCAGCCCAACCTAGTACAGTACGGCGGAAATCAACCACCCATTCCAAATGAATAAAACACTTACGCTGTATTCATTTTTAATTTTTAATTTTTAATTCCGCCTTGCGGTACTAGGCATCGCAATCATCTACCTGATGCATCAAGCAACTTGCTAGGGAATAGCTAATTTTTGAGGATAGTTTATTCTAGCGTCGGCGTAGCCCGTCCTAGACATCGGCTTCACTCAATGCAGTGCAACAAAATCAAATAATGTCTTGAGTGCAAGAGCAATTACTGTAGTGAGAAATATACGGCGCAACCAGATATTGCTAAGTCTGAGGGCAACCCGCGATCCGACAATTCCACCAATGAACATAGTAATACTCAGAATAATACCTAGTTTGTAATCAACTATTCCCTGTGTGAAGAAAATAATGGTGGCAATCAGCGAAGAAAAAATATTGATAAACTTTGTGTTTGCGATCGCCTGCACAAATGTCATCCGAAATAGACTGACATAAGTTGCGGTGAGCATGGTAACATAGCCACTACTAAAGAAACCACCATAAACACCAAGCACAAAAGTTGCTATATATCCACCAATTTCTGCTATTTGTGATGGTTTCCCTATTCTTGAAACAATTCCAGCATTCCGATTGGTGATCGAAAAGATAGCAACCACAATCATCAAAATCGAGATAATCAGAGGCATCGATTTTGAAGGTATAACTAAAACAAGTAATGCACCGATAATTGAGCCTAAAAGCGTTAATAAAATTATTATTGGCAAGCGACTGTGGTCAATTGCTTTTTTACCAATAAAAGGCAATGTACCACCAACACTCATAAAAGTTAATGCCAACATATTAGTGGCAAGAGCAATACGCGGTTCAATACTCAATTGCAACATTACAGGGACGGTAATTAAAGAAGTGCTTCCTGTAATGACACTTATGACACTTGTAAGAAAGAAAATTGCAATGAGGAGGAGCAATTGGATAGTATTCATCAGAGAATTTTAGTTTATGTTGTTAGGAATACATTTTTTATAATGATGTTTGCAGTAAACAGAAATATCTACAACTCTTGTTTAACATGAGTTATATCGTTTTCTTGGCTATCTTAATACAGATGTGCCTCAGTGTAAAGACATGAATTTTATACCAATAAAAACGGTATTTTATCTAAGTTTTTAACAACTAAGTTGGGCAAAAATTAGATAAATTGGTAAGTTACAAAATTAATTTACATCTATAACAAAAAGATCCCCGAATTCTTCAAGAATTCGGGGATCTGAGCCTCTCAGTAAAAAGCAAATTAAATAGGATTGCTATATCAATACAGTTC